>MDSW01062028.1_pt1 | contig 14559 bp, 9 predicted proteins | sample 811171 | NCBI WGS metagenome assembly MDSW01 (sample SAMN05326641, study PRJNA326480) | marine metagenome | isolation source: seawater | place: Atlantic Ocean: North West | collected 2012 | reverse complement strand
TTTCTTTTTGACTTTGTTGGCAACAATCCCTTGCTTGCGTAGGTCAGCCTTTACCAGAGTAACATTCTGGCCCGTTATCTCCCCCTTGACTTTATTACCTTTCTTATCCATCCCCTCCCAGTTGAAGGTCTGCACCTTGGGGGCGGCCGGTTTTTTATTACCGGATTTGGTCTGTGTTTGGGTTGCCGTAGCCATTATTAATGCCCTGTGGTTACGCGGTTAACTTCTTCGAGACTGGTCAAACCGTCTTTGACTTTCTTCAGGCCGCTGGTGCGGAGATCGTTGAAGCCCTCTTTGCGGGCCGCATCGGCAATCTGAATGGAATTGCCTTCTTCCATTATAATCCGGGAAATGGCGTCAGTGACCTTTACCACCTCATAAATACCCACCCGGCCTTTGTACCCGTTCACACATTTATCACAACCCTGGGGTCCATAGATCGTAAAGCTACCGATCTCGTCTTCTTTAAAGCCCTCTGCTATAAGGGTTTCCTTGGGGATATCCACTGGCTTTTTACAGCTCTTGCACAGGCGGCGGGCCAGGCGCTGGGCAATAATCAGGGAGACCGAGGTGGCGATATTAAAGGCCGGTACCCCCATATTGCGTAGTCGGGTCAGGGTTTCCGGGGCGCTGTTGGTGTGCAGGGTGGACAACACCAGGTGCCCCGTCTGCGCCGCTTTGATGGCGATCTCTGCGGTTTCCAGATCCCGGATCTCGCCCACCATGACGATATCCGGGTCCTGTCGCAGGAAAGCCCGCAGGGCAGAGCCAAAGTCCAGCCCCACTTTATTATTGACGTTAACCTGGTTGACACCCTCCAGGTTAATCTCCGCCGGATCCTCGGCCGTGGAAATATTGCGCTCGGTGGTATTAAGGATATTCAAACCGGTATACAGGGATACCGTCTTACCAGAGCCGGTGGGCCCGGTTACTAGAATCATACCCTGGGGTTGATCCAGGGCATCCAGATACAGCTGCTTCTGGTCTTCCTCATAGCCCAGCATATCGATGCCCAGTTTTGCGCTGTCCGGGTCCAGGATTCGCAGAACGATTTTTTCACCGAACAGGGTGGGCAGGGTGTTGACCCGGAAGTCAATGGCCCGGGTTTTGGAGAGTTTGAGCTTTATCCGTCCATCCTGCGGGACGCGGCGCTCGGAAATGTCCAGTTGTGACATAACCTTGAGGCGGGCCGCCAGTTTGGGTGCCAGGTTAACCGGTGGCCGGGCCACTTCCCGCAGAATACCATCGGCCCGTACCCGGATACGGTACGCTTTCTCATAGGGCTCGAAGTGAATATCCGAGGCCCCCATTTTGATGGCATCCAGCAGTATCTTATTAACAAACCTGACTATGGGGGCGTCGTCAGCAGCTTCCGCAGTGACGTCGCTGGCACTGTCATCCTCGCCGCCTGCTTCAATGTCCAAATCGTCCAGGTCGGCGTCACCGAGATCGGTAAACCCGGAATCAGAACTTTCCAGATAGCGATCGATAGCGGCATCCAGCTTGTCTTCATCCACCACCACCGCTTCAGTGCCCAGGCCGGTATTGAACTTAATCTCGTCCAGGGCCTGCAGGTTAGTGGGATCAGCCACTGCTACATATAGGCGGGTACCGCGCTTAAACAGTGGCAGTGCCCGATGCTTGCGCACCAGCTTTTCACTGACCAGATCCTTGGGGAAAGAATCGGTGGAGACCGATTCCAGCTCAATCAGGGGGGTACCGAACTCCTCGGAGGCCGCCATGGCAATGGTGCGGGCCGGCACCAGATCGTTTTGGACCAGGTAGGTCACCAGGGGAATTTTTTGCTTCTGGGCTGTTTCCGAGGCGTTGCGAATGGCATCTTCGGCGATGGCCCCGTCGTTCAGCAGTTTTTTAGCCAGACCACTCAGATTCATAGGCAGATACGGTATTTAGTGCATAATCCCACGCAGGTGTGGGCAGTAATTGGTTGTATATACTGATTGTTTTTTAATGGTAGATCAATCTGCCAGGCCCGGTCATAAGATGGGGAAAATATTTTAGCGCCCGGGTGACAATTATTGTCAGCTTGTGCCCCCCAGTGACCGCTTTGCTTGGACTGAGGATATCGGCTGGTTAAGCGACAAACAGGTAATCAATTGAAATTGTTGACTCAAGTAGGTTTTCATTGCAGTTGGCACGCTGGCTGCTTTGGCATCCATCAGTTGGTGGCACTGTGTCGACGCCAATGAACAAAGTCGCTTATCGCTTATGTAGTTTATAGAAAGCTTGGAGATTCATATATGAAGAAGCAAATGCAACTGGGTTTTACCCTGATCGAACTGATGATCGTGGTTGCGATTATCGGTATTCTGGCCGCGGTGGCTATTCCTGCCTACCAGGATTATACCGTTCGGTCTCGCGTGACTGAAGGTTTGAACTTGGCAGCCGCTGCCAAATTGGCGGTAGCCGAGAATGCCTCGAACGGAGTCGAATATGATGCTGGCTGGAATCCGCCGGAAGCAACTCCCAACGTGACTTCAGTTGCCGTTGATGATACGAACGGTGAAATCCTCATCACTTACACCGCTGCTGTAGCCGCTGCTCCTAACAACACCTTGTACTTGGTTCCCTACACTGGCGCTGCTGGTTCCGAAGTAGCCCTGCCGGACAGCTCCGGTGGTATCGGTACATATACTCCTCCCACTGGCCGAATTGCTTGGTCCTGTAATGCTGCTGGAAGTGGTGGTTTCGGTAACGTTGGTGCTCTGGCATCCAACCTGGCCCCTGCCGAGTGTCGTTGATACAGTACTATTGCTTGAAGCTAATAGTCTGAGCATGACGAAAAGGCCTCTCAGTGAGGCCTTTTTTCTGTGACTCGATTATTAGTAAGGATCGTTGATGTTCATAGCAAAAATAAAAGCAATGCTACTCCACGGGCTTATCTCAGCCCTGGTGGCACTTCTGGCTTCTATTCTTGTTTTCTACGTCTGGTACCCCGACGGTATTGCCGGGCTGACTGGCGGTACTGGCCTCTACCTGTTGGTGCTGGGAGTAGAGGTTGCCCTGGGTCCGCTGATGTCGCTGGTCATATATAATCCAAAAAAATCCCGTTCTGAACTGGTTCGGGACTATGCCGTTGTTGGCCTAGTGCAGATATCAGCCCTGGTCTATGGGCTTTATACCGTATCCCTCTCACGGCCGGTGTTTCTGGTATTTGTGAAAGACCGGATTGAGGTCATTGCCGCTACCGAGCTTGAGCAAGAAGATCTGCAGCGGGCCCCCGAAGACTTCAAAGCATTGCCGTGGCTGGGGCCCCGGCTGGTTTGTGTTGAATTTCCTGAAGATATGAAAGAACGGACGGAGCTGTTGTGGTCAGCGCTGGAGCGGGGCAAAGATATCCATCTCCAACCCAAATACTACCGGAAATGCCGTGAGGGAGAAATTCTTGGCGCTGCTTACAATAAGTCGCAACTTTCAGAATTGACAGCGATCGATTTGGCTGACCTGCCACAGTCCATTGAAAATGATGAGTTCCATTGGTTGCCATTGGTCTCCCGGTTTGGGGCCTGGATAGCGGTCTACCCGGGTGGTTCTATGCAACAGTCAATCTATGTGGAGCAGGATCCATTCACCAAAGGCGATTAGGATCACCACGACTCACCCCAACCGCATCGACAAATCCACCGCCTGACAATGCTTGGTCAGCGCTCCAATGGAAATATAATCCACTCCGGTGGCGGCGATTTTCCGCAGGGTGGCTTCGGTCACCCCCCCTGAGGCTTCCAGTTTGGCCTGGCCGGCGGTGAGCGCCACGGCGCGGATCATATCCGATACGCTGAAATCGTCCAGCATAATCACATCGGCTTCCGCCCGCAGGGCCTGGTCCAGTTCGCCGAAGGTTTCCACTTCCACCTCCACGGGTTTCCCGGGGGCCTGCTGGCGGGCGGTTGCTATCGCTTCGGCAATGCCACCGCAGGCGGCGATATGGTTTTCCTTGATCAGAAAGGCGTCGTACAGGCCCACCCGGTGGTTGTAACAACCGCCGCAGGTGACCGCGTATTTTTGCGCGGTGCGCAGGCCGGGCAGGGTTTTGCGGGTATCCAGCAGGCGTACGCCGGTGCCGGCCACCCGGTCGGCATACTGGCGGCAGAGGGTGGCGGTGCCGGACAGGGTCTGCAGAAAATTCAGGGCGCAGCGTTCGCCGGTGAGCAGGCTGCGGGCCCGGCCCTTTAGTTCAAACAGAGTCTGGTCCGGTTGCACCCGGTCACCATCGGCCACCCGCCATTGTATTTGCACCTCCGGGTCCACCTGGCGAAAGACTTCGTTGACCCAGTCCACCCCACAAATGACAGCGTCCTCACGGGTGATTACCCGGGCTTGTGCGGTCTGGCCATAGGGAATCAGGGCGGCGGTAATGTCGCCATCGCGGATGTCTTCCTCCAGGGCGAAGGTGACGCTGTGCTTGAGGTCCTGCAGTCGGTAATCGGTGGTCATGGTGCCTGTGTGTCTCGGATAAAAGGTGGCTCGAATAAATACTGTTTTGAATAAACGCCCTGCGCAGCGCTATCACGGCTTCGCTGTCTTGCGGTTACTTGTGAAAATATTCCCGGGTGAGCTTAAACACCAGCGGGCTCAGCGCCAGCAGGGCGATCAGGTTGGGGATGGCCATCATGGCATTGAGCACGTCCGCCAGCAACCAGACAAAGTTGAGGCTGAGCATGGAGCCGGCGGGGATCGCCAGAATCCAGAGGATGCGGAACGGCATAATGGACCGCGTACCAAAGAGATACTCGGCGCAGCGTTCGCTGTAGTAACTCCAGCCCAGAATGGTGGTAAAGGCGAACAGGGTCAGGCCCAGGGCCACGATATGGGCGCCATAGCCATGGCTCAGCAAATCGAAGGATTTCTGGGTCAATTCGGCACCGGTGGCCCCCAGAGTCCAGGCGCCACTGATCACTATCACCAGGCCCGTAATGGTGCAGATCACCAGGGTATCGAGGAAGGTGCCCAGCATTGCGACGAATCCCTGTCGAACCGGGTCATGGGTCTGAGCAGCGGCATGGGCGATGGGGGCGCTGCCCAGGCCGGCTTCATTGGAAAACACCCCCCGGGCGATCCCAAACCGGATGGCGGCCATTACCGTGGCGCCGGCGAAGCCGCCAATGGCGGAGGTGCCGTTAAAGGCGCTGTCGATGATGGTGGCAAAGGCCGCCGGAACCTGGTCCAAGTGCCACAAAACGAAGGCCAGGCCGGTACCCACGTAAAGCAAGGCCATGGCCGGCACCAACTTCGAGGCCACCTGGGCGATGCGCTTGATGCCTCCCAATAACACCAGGGCAGCGATGATGGCGAGAATGGCGCCGGTGATGGGTTTGTCGATGGCGTAGGCCGCCAGCAGGGCATCCGCCACGGAATTGGATTGCACGGTGTTGCCGATACCGAATCCGGCCAACAGGCCGAACAGGGCAAACAGGGCCCCCAGCCAGCCCCAGCGGGCGCCCATGCCGTTCTTTATATAGTACATCGGCCCGCCTACGAAGCGGCCCTCGGCATCCTGTTCCCGAAAGCGCACCGCCAGTACCGCCTCACTGTATTTGGTGGCCATGCCCACCAGGGCGATACACCACATCCAGAACAGGGCCCCCGGGCCCCCCATGGCCACCGCGGTGGCCACGCCGGCGATATTGCCGGTGCCCACGGTGGCGGACATGGCGGTCATCAGTGCACTGAAGGGGGGGATATCGCCGGAGCCGTCGGCCTTCCGCCCCCGCGCCAGCAGGCCGAAAGCGTAAGGTATTTTGCGCAAGGTGATCAGTTTCAGCCCCAGGGTCAGGAAAATCCCGGTGACGGACAGGGCGAACAACATGGGGGCGCCCCAGAGCACGTTGCCACTGAGCCAGGATAGAAATTCGGTAAGAGTTTGCATTGGGCTACCTGAAATAGCTTAGTCAATGGCGGCCAATTTTACGGTAATTAACCAATGTTTACGAATTTCAACGGCTTAGTGATTGATCAAATTGTCCGTCAAGAAAGCGACGCTTTTCGGCTAAAAAACAGACAAAAATCTTTGTGAAGCAGGTCCCAAACCACTCACTTGCTCCCGGAGCCCCCGGAATTCGTTTCTATACTCCTATCAACAGGTGCTGCAATGCCGCAAAAGGTGACAAAGATTGTCAGCAGCTGGGTAACACGGAGGACGCTCAGGGACAGGGATGGAAGTCGGAGTGTTTAGAAGTACCAGGTATGCGCATTAACGAGGCGATCCGCCATGAATCAGAAGCCAGAGCTGAGATGTGTGAAAGGAACCGAGGCAACTGCTTCCGGCAGTGGAGCCGCGGTGGCCATGAACAGCACTAAGGCCCAGGCCACCACGGGACTGCCGTCAGTATTGATGAAGGCGCGCCGGGCCGCGCTGGAAGAATTACATCAATTGCTGGGGGATGTGTTCGATAAGGCGGACGACACCTTCTTTGAATATGCGGGGAAGGCGGGCAGTGATCAGGAGAAAGATGCCTACCTGGAGACCATGCGCCAGTTGCGTTTGAACCGTAAGGAAATCGAGCGCAACTTTTATCAAAAGCTGAATATTCTGTTCAAGCGTTTACCCCACACCGGTGAAGGCAACGGCGTTACCCTGGAGGCCATCTCCTCCCCTCAGGGACTTTCCCTGGTGGCGGATGAAGACCTGGAAATGAACGTGGCCCTGGAGAGCATGGCCACCAAGGCAAAAAACAAATTCGCCGACAAGCTTTATCAGTTGAACACCCGGATGGAAGCGGTGTTGGCCCATTCCCGGGTCAAGGTCAACGAGAAGAACAATCCATTCCACCCCCAGCAGGTGTGTGAGGCATTCAATGCCGCCTCTCAGGTGGTGGATTGTGATATCAAAAAGCGGCTGGTGTTCTACAAGCTGTTTGATAAGTTTGTGATCGCCGATTACGACCTGGTGCTGGATACCGCCAATGCGGTGCTGGCGGATGCCGGGGTATTGCCGGACCTCAAAGGTACTCCGCGACTGGCGGCGATTCGACGTCGGTCCAGTGATAGTGACAGCCGGAGCGGGAGCACCGACCCTCGCGGCAATGAAACCCAGAGCGCTGCCAAGCAGGCGGCCAATGAATTCTTCGGCCAGCTACAGATGTTACTGGCCTCCGTGCGCAATGTACCCACGGTCACCGATGTTGTCACCGGTCCTATCGGATCCACCGCCAGTGACGCCCGTGAGATGAGCAGCTCTGAATTGTTTGAGCTGCTGTCCCGTTTGCAGCAGGTGCAGCCGCAGGCAGACGATCTTCCCCAGGGTCGCGTCAGTCTGCCCAAGGTCAACGTACGGGGTGTGGTGACTAACCTGTTGCGACAGCGGGAAAGTCAGCAGGGCCCGGAACGGGTGGGCCAGAATGACACCGACGTGATCAATCTGGTGTCCATGTTGTTTGAATTCATTTTGGACGATGAAACCCTGCCGATCCCGGTGAAGGCTCTGATTGGTCGGTTGCAGATTCCCTATTTGAAACTGGCGATCCAGGATTACGGATTTTTCAGCCGCAATGGTCACCCGGCCCGTAAACTGCTCAACGAGCTGGCCCGGGCCGGTATCGGTCTTACCGAAGACCCCGACCTTTTGCAAAAGGACGTGGTGTTCAAAAAAGTGCAGTCCACGGTGCAACGGATTCTGGCGGAATACGAAAAAGACGCGGGCCTGTTTGAAGAGTTACTGCGTGAATTCGGCCAGTTTATGCAGACCGAGGTGCGCCGGGCGCAGATGATCGAGCAGCGCACCCGGGCCGCCGAGGAAGGCAAAGCCAAGGTTCAACTGGCGGAGAAAACCGCGCTGGAAACCGTGCGTCAGCGCCTGGACGGAAAAACCGTGCCGGAAGTGGCGGTGCGGTTGCTCACGGATGGCTGGATGAGCGTTTTAAAACTGGTGTTCCTGAAGTACGGCCCGGAAAGCAACAACTGGTTGGGGGCGGTGAAAACCATCGACCACCTGCTGTTGAGCGTGACCCCGGTGGCGGACGACGCGGCCCGCAAACGTCTGTTCAACATTGTGCCCATTCTGTTGAAGAACCTGCGTCAGGGTCTGAACAGCGTTTCCTTCAATCCGTTTGAAATGGGGGAGATGCTCACCGAGCTGGAGCAACTGCAAATGCAGGTGCTGCGGGGGGATACCCCGGAACAGGTCAATGGTCATGGGGGCGACCCGGCCAAGGATCTGGTGGCCGCGGTCACCGAGGATATGGAGCGCATGGGCGCCTCGCCGGTGGCCCCCAGTCAGCGCAAGGTGACGCCGCTGGATGTCACCCGTAAGGTGGCTGAGCCGGAAGTGACTCTGCCCCCCCTGGCGGATGACGATCCCTACCTGGCCCAGGCCAAAAAAGTGGGTGTGGGCACTTGGATGGAATTCCGCACCGGCGATGACGTCAGGACCCGTTGCAAACTGGCGGCCCATATCAAATCCGCGGATAAGATGATTTTTGTGAACCGCACCGGGGTCAAGATCGACGAGAAAACCACCCTGGGCCTGGCCCATGCCCTGAAGAATGGCGATGTGGTGATCCTGGAGGATTCCCAGCTGTTTGACCGTGCCCTGCAGAACGTGATTGGAAATCTGCGCAAGGTGAAGCAGGCTAATCTTTAAACAAAAAAGACTTTACACCCCTCCTGGCTGCCCTTGTGGCAGCTTTTTTTTGGCGGTAACTTAGGGGGCAATAACAACAGAACAATAGGTTTTCCGTGCAAATTCAGAATCACCGCCTGCTGGATGCCCGGTTCGTACACTCCCCGAACTATAATGAGCGCCCCCCCGGTGTGGCTCCCGAACTGATTGTGGTGCACTGCATCAGTCTGCCACCGGGCAGTTTTGGCGGTCCTCAGATCGAACAGTTGTTTCAAAACTGCCTTTGTCCAAATGAGCACCCATACTTTGCTGAAGTGCATCAGCTAAAGGTGTCGGCTCATCTGTTGATCCGGCGGGATGGTGAACTGGTGCAGTTTGTGCCCTTTGACAAGCGGGCCTGGCACGCTGGCCAATCCTGTCACCAGGGGCGGGACAACTGCAACGACTTCTCCATTGGAATTGAACTGGAAGGCACCGAAGATAGCCCTTACGAGATCCCTCAGTACCAGCAGTTGATCCGGGTGATTGACACCCTGCGGCACTATTACCCGTCCCTGAACCCGTTACAGGTGGTGGGTCACAGCGATATCGCCCCGGATCGCAAGGCCGATCCCGGCCCCGGGTTTGACTGGACAATCCTCCAGCAGGCGCTTGGATTGTCATGATTTGTAAACAGTTTTTTCAGGCAAGCCGGCAATAATCTGTTAGGCTGTTTAGTAACATTTTTGAGGAGCACTGAATGACGCTACTGGCATTGTTGGTGGCCCTGTGGGCTGTGCGGAAGTCCTATGTGCCCAGCTACTTCGCCGAGTGTCAATGGGGTGTGGCCTATATGCGCGCGGCGGCGCGTCTGGGTTTTCTCAATCAGGCTCATCCGGCTTTGGGCTATGGATTCTACATTCTGCCCCCGGTACTGCTGGCGTGGTATTTCACCGAAATGCATGATCGTTGGCTGTTTTCCCTGCTGGAGGCGCTGGCTGCCGTGGTGGTGTTTGTATCCTGCCTGGATTACCGCAAGCTGGAGGCCAGCCTGGTGCCGTTTCTCAAGCGCTGGCGCAGCCGGGAGTGGCAGTCGGCTTACGAGCACGGATCCCAGAGTTTTGACTACGGGCGTATGGTGAGCCCGGCGGAACTGTTGAGCCAGACCCTGACTCAATATTGGGTGCGGGTGAATCAAAAGCTGTTTGCGCCTCTGTTCTGGTTCGCCATCTTTGGGCTGGCGGGGGTGGTGCTGTACGTGCTTACCGCGCTGCTGGAGCATCGTGATACCAGCGAGGACAGCGAGCGTCCCGGCTGGAAAAAGCTGGGCACCGAATTTTTGTATGCGCTGGATGGAGTGCCGGCGCGGGCCATTGCCCTGACCATTGCCGCCCTGTGTTTCAAAGGCAATGTGGTGGCGGTGGCATTGCGCCGCTTCCGGGCCACCGACCGGGAGGCGGAGGTGGTGCTGAAACTGGCGGTGAGAATGGGTCTGGATTTCAAGGAGCTGCCGCTGGACGAAGAGGAGATGGCGTCAGAGGGCGCCCGCCGAATACACGCCGCGCAGGATTTGCGGAGCAATGTGTTTATTTTTTGGTTGGTGGTGATAGCCGTGCTGACCATTATTGCCTGAACCGCCATACCCGGCGCTACTGGGCATTTGCAATGTCATCCCAATCCAATACCGTTGTGATTGACGTAATTTAACCGGGGCCAAAAGCCCCCCGCAAGGACCAGGAGTTTTCTTTACTATGGCTCGTGAACGTTTTTACGGTGACAGTGATCCTGTCGAAACTCAGGAATGGCTGGATGCACTGGCATCATTGCTGGAGAACGAGGGCCCGGAGCGGGCCAAGTACCTTCTCGACAAACTGGGGGAAAGCGCCCGGCAGGCGGGAGTGCAGGTTACCGATCTCAATACTCCCTACATCAACAGCATCGCCCCGGAGCATCAGGCCCCCATGCCCGGCGATCATTTTATGGAGCGGCGCATCCGCTCGCTGATCCGCTGGAATGCCCTGGCCATGGTGCAGCGGGCAAACCTGTCCGATGATGAACTGGGTGGGCATATCTCCAGTTTTGCGTCCTCGGCCACCCTGTACGATGTGGGCTTCAACCATTTCTTCCGCGCCGCCAATGAAACCTTCGGCGGCGATCTGGTGTTTCACCAGGGCCATTCCGCCCCTGGTATTTACGCCCGGGCTTTTCTGGAGGGGCGTCTTACCGAGGAGCAGCTGGAAAACTTCCGCCGCGAGGTGGGGGGCAAGGGGTTGTCCTCCTATCCCCACCCCTGGCTGATGCCCAGCTTCTGGCAGTTCCCCACGGTGTCCATGGGCCTGGGGCCCATCCAGGGTATCTATCAGGCCCACTTTATGAAATACCTGCAGAACCGGGAGCTGATCAAAAAAGACGATCGCAAGGTGTGGGTGTATCTGGGGGATGGCGAGACTGACGAACCGGAGTCTCTGGGCTGTATTTCCCTGGCCGGGCGCGAAAAGCTGGACAACCTGATCTTCGTGGTGAATTGCAACCTGCAACGGCTGGACGGACCGGTGCGGGGCAATGGCAAGATCATTCAGGAGCTGGAGGGCGTATTCCGCGGCGCCGGCTGGAATGTCATCAAGGTAATCTGGGGGCGGCGCTGGGATCCATTGCTGGCCCGGGACAACGATGGTGTATTGCGCAAGCGCATGGAAGAGTGCGTGGACGGCGAATATCAGAGCTTCAAGAACCACGGCGGCGCCTACACCCGGGAGCACTTCTTTAACAAGTACCCGGAACTGGCGGCCATGGTGGAGCACATGACCGACGAGGAGATCTATCACCTGAACCGGGGCGGCCACGACCCATTCAAGGTCTACGCGGCCTATCACGCGGCGGTCAATCACCAGGGCCAACCCACGGTGATCCTGGCCAAGACGGTAAAGGGTTACGGCATGGGTACCGGCGAGGCCGCCAACAAGACCCACCAGATGAAAACCCTGGACATGGACAGTCTGAAGGCGTTTCGCAACCGTTTCGATATGCCGTTCACCGATGAGGAATTAAAGAAGATTCCGTTCTACCGGCCCCGGGAAGACAGCAACGAAATGCGTTACCTGCATGAGCGGCGCAAGGCCCTGGGTGGCTATCTGCCGGCCCGGCGGGTGGAAAGTGAAAAGCTGGAGCTGCCGGAGCTGGGAGTGTTCGGACCTCTGCTGGAAGGCACCAATGGCCGGGAGATTTCCACCACCATGGCCCTGGTGCGGATGATGAGTTCGCTGATCAAGCAAAAGAGCATCGGCGATCGCATTGTGCCCATTGTGCCGGACGAAGCCCGTACCTTCGGCATGGAAGGCATGTTCCGTCAGATGGGTATTTACTCCTCGGTGGGGCAGCTTTACAAACCGGAAGACCATGAGCAGGTGATGTATTACCGGGAGGATACCAAGGGGCGGATACTGGAAGAGGGCATCAACGAAGCCGGGGCCATGTCCGCCTGGATCGCGGCGGCCACGTCCTATTCCGTCAACAACTATCCCATGATCCCGTTCTATATTTTCTACTCCATGTTCGGTTTCCAGCGCATTGGCGATCTGGCCTGGGCCGCCGGCGATGCCCAGGCCCGGGGCTTTTTGATTGGCGCCACCGCCGGCCGCACCACCCTCAACGGCGAGGGCCTGCAGCACCAGGATGGTCACAGCCATGTGCTGGCCTCCACCATTCCCAATTGCGTGGCCTATGACGTGGCCTATGCCTATGAGCTGGCCGTGGTGCTTCACGACGGTCTGCGGCGGATGTATCAGGAACAGGAAAACGTGTTCTATTACATCACCGTGGAAAACGAAAACTACGAGCACCCCGCCATGCCCAAAGGGGCCGAGGAGGGCATCCTCAAGGGCATGTACCTGCTGAAGGAGGCCGAGGGCAACAACAAGCTGAGGGTACAGCTGCTGGGTAGCGGTTCCATCCTGCGGGAGGTGGAGGCCGCCGCCGAAATTCTGCAGGACGTCTATGGGGTGAGCTCCGATGTCTGGAGCGTCACCAGCTTTACCCAGTTGCGCAATGAGGGGTTGGAGAAACAGCGCTGGAATATGCTGCACCCGGAGGAGGAGCCCCAGGTGCCCTATGTGACCAAGGCACTTCGTGGCCGCAAGGCGCCGGTGGTGGCGGCCTCCGATTACATCAAGGTCCACGCCGATCAAATTCGCCCGTTCGTGCGCAATCATTTCACTGCCCTGGGGACCGACGGTTTCGGCCGCAGCGATTCCCGTCAGCAATTGCGCCACTTCTTCGAGGTGGATCGTTACTTTGTCACGGTGGCGGCGTTGAATGCCCTGGCCGACAAAGGCCAGATCGGGCGCAGCAAGGTGGCGGAGGCCCTGCGCCGGTTCGGCATCAAGTCCGACAAACCCTACCCACCGCATGTGTGATCAAGGAGAACGACCGTGGCAGTGAAAGATGTTTTAGTGCCCGATCTGGGTGGAACAGATGGGGTGGACGTAATCGAGTTCAGCGTGCAGCCCGGTGACCGGGTTGAAAAAGAAGACACCCTGCTGGTGCTGGAGTCGGATAAGGCCTCGGTGGAGGTGCCGTCGCCGTTTACCGGCACGATTTCCTCCTGGGAGGTGGCCACCGGCCAGACCGTGAAGGAAGGGGATCTGCTGGCGAAGATGGAAGTGGAGGAAGAAGGCGCCTCCGCCGAGGCCAAGGCGCCGGCGGCGGATGACCAGGGCGATGCCGCTCACCAGAAATCCTCCCGACCGGACGATAGCCAGGCGCCGGCAGAGGACAAGCAGGAAGCCGGCAAGGCGGAGTCCAAGGCCGCCGGCAGCGGTCAGGTGGAACAAATCAAGGTGCCGGACATCGGCGGCTCTGAAGATGTGGATGTCATTGAGGTGCCGGTACAGGAAGGCGATCAGCTGGAGGCTGAACAGACCATGGTGGTGCTGGAATCGGACAAGGCCACCATGGAAGTGCCCTGTCCCAAGGCCGGTACCGTGCGCAATGTGTTGCTGCGGGTGGGGGACAAGGTGTCCCAGGGCACACCGGTGCTGGAACTGCTGGTGGCAGATGGGGCTGGCGGAGACGCCAGGGCGGATCAAGGGCAGACGCAGGCACCAGCTGGGGATAAACCCCCGCAGCCACAGGAGGCTCCGGAATCCGGCCCGGCTCAGGGCGAGGCAAAGCCGAACCAGGCGGCGGGCGCCGAGGCACCGAGCAGGCAGGACCCCGATAGCAGCCGTCCCAGTAAGCGGGTACACGCGGGGCCGGCGGTCCGGCGCCTGGCCCGCGAGCTGGGGGTGGATCTGGCCCAGGTGAAAGCCACCGGCCCCAGGGCGCGGATCCTGAAAGAGGATGTGCACCAGTACGTGAAAAGCCAGATGCAGAACCGCTCCGCCGCGGTGGCCACGGGCTCCGGTCTGCCGCCGTTGCCGGAGGTGGATTTCAGCAAGTGGGGCGAAGTGGAGCGGGTGGAGCTCAACAAGATCAATCGGCTCACCGCCACCAACCTGCACCGGGCCTGGGTCCACATTCCCCACGTCACTCAGTTTGACGAGGCGGACATCACCGAGATGGAGGCGTTTCGCAAGGCGGAGTCAGCCCGGTTGAAGGATCAGGGCATCAAACTCACACCGCTGGCCTTTATGGTCAAGGCCTGCGCCAAGGCGCTGCAGGATTTCCCCCGTTTCAACAGCTCACTGACCCCCGAGGGCACCCATCTGGTGTTCAAGAAGTACATCAATATCGGGATTGCCGTGGACACCCCCAACGGCCTGGTGGTGCCGGTGGTGCGGGAAGCGGACCGCAAATCGGTGATTGAAATTGCCGAGGATATGAAATCCCTCAGTGAGAAAGCCCGGGCCAAGAAACTGTCGCCGGGTGACATGCAGGGGGGCACTTTTTCCATCTCCTCACTGGGCGGCATTGGTGGCACGGCGTTCACCCCCATCGTCAACTGGCCGGAGGTGTGTATTCTCGGCGTATCCCGCTCGCAGATGAAGCCGGTATACGATGGGCAG
>MDSW01074264.1_pt1 | contig 14564 bp, 22 predicted proteins | sample 811171 | NCBI WGS metagenome assembly MDSW01 (sample SAMN05326641, study PRJNA326480) | marine metagenome | isolation source: seawater | place: Atlantic Ocean: North West | collected 2012 | reverse complement strand
TCTTTTTGGTAATCTTCTGTATAATGGCATCTGACCACCTTCAAAACTTTTGATGGCTACACCAGATCTTGATTTTTGTCCTTTTACACCTCTTCCAGAAGTTTTTCCCTTTCCGGATCCAATTCCTCTTCCTACTCTAATTTTAGAATAATTGGTTTTCAGGAGTGAGTTAAGTTTCATTTTAATTTTCTCTTTTTTTAATTATCTCAGAAATTTTTTTTCCTCTTATAGAAGATAAAAGCTTAGGAGATGTTTGTGTTTTTAAACCATTCAAAAGTGCTTTTACAACATTGTGTGGATTAGATGAGCCTAGTGACTTGGCAACTACATCCTGAATTCCTAAAACTTCACAAACTGACCTCATAGGACCACCAGCAATTATTCCGGTTCCAGTTGGAGCAGACCTCATCAAAACTTTTCCTGAACCATTTCTACCGTAAACATCGTGATGAAGAGTTCTTCCATCTTTTAAAGGAATTTTTATCATGCTCTTTTTAGCTACTTCTGTAGCTTTTTTAATTGCGTCAGGAACTTGTTTAGACTTACCTTGTCCAATACCTATTGAACCCTTTTGGTTTCCAACTACAACTAAAGCTGCAAATCCAAACCTTCTACCACCTTTAACAACTTTAGTGATCCTGTTTATTGCTACTAATTTTTCTATATACTCACTTTTTTCTCTCATTAAAAACTCAATCCATTCTTTCTTAAAGAATCAGCTAAAGCTTTCACTCGACCGTGGTACTTGTATCCACCTCGATCAAAATATACTTTACTGATTTTTTTATCCATCGCCCTTTTGGCTAATAATTCACCTATAACTGTTGACATATCCACTTTCTTAATTTTATTTTTTTTCATATCTTTTTCTGTTGAAGATGCAGAAACAATTGTTTTGTTAATTTTATCATCAATTATTTGTGCAGATATATTTTTCAATGATTTAGCTACTGTAATTCTATATCTATCTACATTGACATTCTTTAATCTTTTTCTGTTTCTAATGACTCTTTTCAAATCACTATTTATCTTTTTCATTTTATTTTTTCTTCCCTTCTTTTCTTAATACATATTGGTTCTTTTCTTTAATGCCTTTTCCTTTGTAAGGTTCAACTGGTTTGATTGCCTTAATTTCTGAAGCAACTTTAGAAACTAACTCTTTATTTATTCCGCTTATATTGATCTTAGTTTGTTTTTCTACTTTAATATTTATTCCAGTTGGTACTAGATATTTAACCTCATGACTAAAACCTAAACTCAAAACCAGTTCTTGTCCCTTTAAATTTGCTCTAAAACCAACGCCATTTAATTCTAAAAACTTTTCATGGCCCTGTGTAACTCCTAAAATTGCACTATTTACTATACTTCTATAAGTGCCCCACATGATTGATGAGTCTTTGTTTTTTTTAATTGGAAGAATTTGAAATTCATTTTTGTCATTAATTTTTGGAGAAAAAATTTTATCATTGAAAGGAATTTTAGTTGATCCTTTAGGGCCTGTTACAGACAATATATTCCCCTCTACTTTTATTGAAGAGTCTTTAGGAATAGATATAATTTTTTTACCAAGTTTAGACATTTAAAATATCCTACAAATTATTTCGCCGCCTAAATTGTTCTTTATAGCCTCAGAGTCTGACATAACACCTTTGCTAGTAGATAGAATAGCAACACCTAGTCCATTTAATACTTTGGGTATACTATCTGCTTTAGAATAAACTCTTCTTCCCGGTTTAGAGACTCTTTTAATTTCTTTTATAACTGGTTCCCCTTCATAATATTTTAAATCAACTAAAAGAGTTTTTATATTTTTATCTCCATCAATTTTAAAATCGATAATATAACCCTCTTTCTTTAATACCTCTAAAATTTTCTGTCTAAAATTTGAAAAAGGTATATTTATTTTATTTAATGATCGCATTTGACCATTTCTTAATCTTGTTAACATATCTCCTATAGGATCAACTAAAGTCATATTCCTCCTCTACCAGCTTGATTTTGTCATTCCAGGTATTTTACCTGAGGATGCCATTTGTCTTAATGCTATTCTTGAAATTTTTAATTTTCTATAAACACCGTGAGGCCTTCCTGTTATCTCACACCTATTTCTAATTCTAATTTTAGCTGAATTTTTTGGAAGTTTTGAAAGTTTAAGTTGAGCTGCAAATCTCTCATTTAATGGTAGTTTTTTATTATTAATAATTGCTTTTAGTTTCTTCCTTTTATCAGAGAATTTTTTAACCATTCTCATTCTTTTTCTATTTCTTTCTATTGCGCTTGTTTTTGCCATTTTATTTATCCTCTTTCTTTACTTCATTTGTGGGTATTTTCTTAATTTTCTTTTTTTTCTTATCTTTGCTCTCAAATATTGGAAAGTTGAATTCTTTGAGCAAAGTTATTGTGTCACTTTTATTAGAGCTTGTTGTAACTATAGTAATATCGAGACCTCTGATCGTTTCAACTTTATCAAAATTAATTTCAGGAAATATTATGTGTTCTTTAATTCCAAAAGTGAAATTACCAAAATTATCACACGAAGAATCTTTTAAACCTCTAAAATCCTTAATTCTTGGTAGTGCGATATTTACCAATCTATCAATAAACTCATACATTCTGTCGTTTCTTAAAGTAACTTTAAGTCCCGCGTTAGAACCTTTCCTTGTTTTAAAATTTGATATAGATTTTTTGAATTTTGTAATCACCGGGTGTTGACCTGTGATCGCTGAAATATCTTTAATACACGTTTCCATTTTTTTCTTTTCATTACCATCTAAGCCCATACCCATATTAATAACTATTTTTTCAATTCTAGGAACACCATGAATATTTTTAAAATTTAACTTTGACATTAAATTCTGAATTATTTCTTTTTTATACTTTTCTTTAAGTCGGGGTATCATTTTTTAACCTTTTTCTTATCATCTGTTTTTTTTTCACCCTCATTTTTTAAATTAGAAAGATGTATAAATGCTTCTTTTGTAATTATTCCGCCTTTATTTTCTTTTGTTGCTTTTTTATGTTTTTTTACCATATTTACTTCTTTTACTTTTGCTCGATTTCTTGACCTATCGATTTCAATAATTTCTCCTGTTTTACCTTTGTCCTTTCCTACACGAACTTTGACTTTTAAACCCTTTTTTAAGAACATTTCTAAAGAACCTCCGGTGCTAATGAAATAATTTTAGTTTGACCCCTAGATCTTAATTCCCTAGTTACAGGTCCAAATATTCTTGTTCCGATTGGTTCACCTTTCTCATCAGTTAAAACAACTGAGTTATTATCAAATTGAACTTTTGAACCATCTTTTCTGAAAATTTCTTTTTTTGTTCTGACAACAACAGCCTTATGAACTGATCCTTTTTTAACTTTGCCCTTAGGTATTGCGTCTTTTACACTTACAACAATTAAATCCCCAACTCCCGCATATCTTCTCTTAGATCCCCCAAGAACCTTTATGCATTCTACTCTTTTTGCACCTGTATTATCAGCAACTAATAATTCTGTTTGAACTTGTATCATTTATCAATTACCTGCCATGTTTTTAGTTTTGATATTGGCTTACTTTCAATTATTTTAACTATATCTCCTTTTTTAAATTTATTATTTTCATCATGTGCATGATATTTTTTTGATCTTGAAATAACTTTCCCGTAAAAAGGATGTCTAAATCTTCTTTTAACCTCAACAACTATCGTTTTATTATTTTTATTACTAACTACATGTCCTTGAAGGATTCTTTTTGTCATTTTTTAACCTCAGAATTTATATTGTTATATAATCTTGCAATATTTCTTTTGATTTTTGAAAACTCCGCCATATTTTGAAGTTGTCCGTTAACTTTTTTAAACCTCATATTAAATAAATCTTTTTTAAGTTTATCAATCTCTCTTATAGATTGGTCTTTCGTTAATTTTTTTGTTTCTTTTTTTTTCATTTTAATCTTTTAATAAATTTTGTTTTTATTGGTAATTTTGCTGAAGCTTTATACAAAGCCTCTCTAGCAACTTCTTCTGAGACTCCATCGACTTCAAACAATATTCTTCCTGGTTTAACTCTGCATGCCCAATATTCTGGTGACCCTTTTCCTTTACCCATTCTTACCTCGGTTGGTTTTTTTGAAACAGGTATATTTGGAAAAATTCTCGACCAAACTTTACCACTTCTCTGCATATGTCTTGTAAGTGCTACTCGAGCAGCCTCAATTTGTTTTCCAATTACTCTTTCTGGCTGCATGGCTTTTAATCCATATGTACCATAATTTAAAATAGTAACTCTGGTCGCTTTACCATGAATTCTACCTTTATGAGCTTTTCTGTATTTACTTCTTGTTGGTTGTAGCATTTTTTACTCTTTCAATTTTTTGTTTTTCAATATCTTTTTCAAAAATTTCACCCTTATAAATCCACACTTTTACACCTATAACTCCATAAGTCGTTAAAGCTTCTGCTTCAGAATAATCTAAGTTTGCCCTTAATGTATGAAGTGGAATGCTTCCCTCTCTTAACCATTCACTTCTTGCAATTTCATTACCGGCCAATCTTCCACTTACACAAACCTTAATACCTCTAGCTCCCAATCTCATGGTTGCTTGCATTGCTCTTTTCATTGCTCTTCTGTATGCAATTCTTTTAACAAGTTGTTGTGCGATATTTTCTGCAACTAAATATGCGTTTAATTCTGGTTTCTTTATTTCTTTGATGTTTACAAAAACCTCGCTAGTAGTAATTTTTGAAATTTTCTTTTTTATTTTTTCAATATCTGAACCCTTTTTCCCAATCACAAAACCAGGTCTTGAAGTATAAATAGACACAGTGCATTTTTTAGAAGATCGCTCAATAATAATTTCCGAAACACCTGCATTAATTATATTTTTTCTTATGTACTCCCTGATTTTGTAGTCCTCAATAAGAAATTTGCTATAATCCGATTTTTTTGCGTACCAAACTGAGTCCCAAGACCTATTTACCCCAAGTCTAAAGCCAACTGGATTAACTTTTTGTCCCATTATTTTTTATCTCCCTCTTTTTTTTCTTCTAAAATTATTGTTACTCTACTATAAGGTTTTTTAATAGCAGCAGCTCTACCTTTTGCTCTAGGTCGAAATCTTTTCATTACAATAGATTTTCCAACATATGCCTCTTTTACGTATAAATTATCAATATCATACTGATAATTGTTTTCTGCATTAGCTATTGCTGATTTGACTGTTTTTTGAATATCTGTAGCGACCTTTTTTCTTGTAAATTCTAAATCCCTGATAGCAACATCAGCTTTTTTTCCTTTTATAAAATTTAAAACTAGGTTGGCTTTTCTAGCTCCGCTTCTAACATTATTATTTACTGCTCTCACTGTTAAATTTTTATCACTCATTTACTTTCCTTTTTTGGTGCTGCCCCTGGCGCTGCTCCTGGAGCTGCCTTTGGAGCTGCTCCTGGTGCTGCTTTTGGAGCTGATCCTGGAGATGCTGCTGGGGCTGATGATGGGGAACCTCCCTCTGCTGCAGCTTTTTTATCGGCTGGAGTATGACCTGAGAACTTCCTGGTAGGGGAAAATTCGCCTAACTTATGTCCTACCATTTCCTCTGAAATTGTAATTGGTATAAAATTCTTACCATTATGAATCAAAAAGTTATGTCCAACAAATTCCGGGATAATGGTCGAGTTTCTTGACCAAGTTTTTATTGGAGCTTTTTTTGACTGTTCTTTTTGCTTATCAACCTTTTTCAATAAACTCGGGTGCACAAATGGTCCTTTCCAAATACCTCTACTCATGATTTAATCCTTTTTTTTCTTCTTGAAATTATAAATTGATCACTTTTTTTTGGTTTTCTCGTTTTTAATCCTTTTGCAGATTGACCCCAAGGAGAAACAGGACTTCTTCCTCCTGAAGTTTTTCCTTCTCCACCACCATGAGGGTGATCGACTGGATTTTTAGCTACACCTCTCACTAAAGGTCTTTTCCCTTTCCATCTGTTTCTACCAGCTTTTCCGATTTGAATATTTTTCTGATCGGGGTTTGAAACGGTTCCTATTGTAGCTTTACAATCGCTTCTTACTTTTCTAGTTTCCCCAGAAGATAATTTTATAATAGCATATTCATCATCAAATCCTGATAGAACAACTGCAGACCCAGCAGATCTAGCTAATTTTCCACCATTTCCAGGTATTAATTCAACATTATGTACTTGTGTACCTGGTGGTATATCTTTCAATGGTAAGCAATTACCTATTTTAATTTCTTTTCCTGTTCCAGATATTATGTTGTCTCCAATTTTAATACTTTGAGGACAAATTATATAACTTCTTGAGTTATCTTCATATTTAATCAATGCGATATAGGAAGATCTGTTAGGATCGTATTCGATTCTTTCAACTTTACCATTCATATCTATTTTATTTCTAAAAAAATCAATTATTCTATACCTTTTTTTGTGACCAGATCCTTTGGCTCTTGATGTAATTCTCCCTAAATTATTTCTACCACCAGTAGATATTTTTCCTTTTGTTAAAGATTTGACAGGTGATCCTTTCCAAATATTTTTTCTATCAACTAAAATTGTTCCCCTTGTAGATTTAGTATATGGTTTATACGTTTTTAAACTCATTTTAAACTCCAGTTGCTAGGTCGATAGTTTGACCTTTTTTTAAAGTTACTATAGCTTTTTTAAAACCTTTTTTAGTGCCTAGCCTGCCTCTAACTATTTTAGTTTTGGTTTTCTTATTAATGGTATTAATTTTTATAACTTTAACTTTAAATATTTTCTCTATATTTTTCTTAATACTATCTTTTGAAGCATTTTCATGAACTTTAAAAACAATTTTATTTTGATCAGATAACGTTGTTGCTTTCTCTGTAATAACAGGAAATTTTATAGTATCTAGATAATTAATTTTTTTCATTTATTAACCTTTTTTGAATATTTTTAATTGAGCTAGTTGTGAATAATACGTTTTTGAATTTAAACATATCATAAACATTAGTACCATCATCACTTATTAGTTTAACATCTTTAATATTTCGAACAGATTTAAAAATATTTTTTTGAGTTTCTTTATCGGATACAATAAGAACATTGTTTATTTTATTCTTTGTGAGAAAATCGTTGAAAATTTTTGTTTTCTTTATTTCTTTCTTAATATCTCCAAATATATGAAGTTCTTTATTGTTGTTTTTTTTCGAGATCGATTGAGCTAATGCGATTTTTCTAATTTTTTTATTTATTTTTTTAACTTTATAGTTATCTCCTTTAGGCCCATGGGCAACTCCGCCACCAACAAAGATAGGGGCTTTCCTACTTGAGTGTCTTGCACCACCAGTTCCTTTTTGCGCATAAATTTTTCTTGTAGAGCCTACAATTTCGTTTCTTTGTTTTGTCTTTGCTAATCTTCTTTTTGCATGATTCAATTGCCAATCAATTACGTATTTTAAAAGTTTGTTATTTACTTTTAATCCAATCATTTGCTCTGAAAGTTGAAGAGTTTCAGATTTATTTCCATCAATATTTAATACTTTTATGTTCATTTACTTAGCTTTATTCTCCTTTACATTAGTCACTTTTGTTTGAGAGTCTTTTTTAACATTTGTTTTTTCTGGTGCTTTTTTAGCTGCTGACTTAGCGGCAGCTTTTGGAGTTTCTTTTTTACTTATGGTTTTTGCTGCAATATCTTCTTTGTCTTTGGTTGTCTTCCTTCTTACTATTTTTGTAGATTTTCTAAGATAAACAATAGAGTTCTTTGATCCTGGGATCGAACCTTTGACATAAATTAAATCATTTTCTAAATCAGATTTAATAATCTCTAAATTTAATATTGTTCTAAATTTTGAACCCATGTGTCCTGCCATTTTTTTTCCTTTAAATACTTTTCCAGGATCTTGTCTTTGACCTGTTGATCCATGAGATCTGTGAGATACGGATACACCGTGTGTTGCTCTAAGCCCACCAAAATTGTATTTCTTCATTACTCCAGCAAATCCCTTCCCTATTGTTTTTGACTTAACATCTATAAATTTTGCATCCTTAAAAAGTTCTAAACCTATCTCATTGCCAATTTTGTACTCATCAGTTTTTGAAACACGATATTCTTTGAGAATTCTTTTGGGTTCGGTATTCTTTTTTGTAAAAAATCCTTTCATTTGATTTGTTAATTTTGAGTTTCTCATTTTTAAAAATCCTAATTTTACAGCTGTATAGCCATTTTTTTCTTTACTATAAATATCTATAACTCTACCTTTTTCTACTTTAAGAACGGTAACAGGCACAGAGGTTCCTGAGTCAAAAAACTCTCTTGTCATTCCAATTTTTTTTCCTACAAGTCCAAGGCTCATAATTAAATTTTAATCTCTATATCCACACCCGAGGCTAGATCAAGTTTCATCAAAGCTTCTACAGTTTGTGGAGTTGGTTCAACAATATCTATTAATCTTTTGTGTGTTCTTGTTTCAAATTGTTCTCTGCTTTTTTTGTCAATATGAGGAGATCTGAGCACAGTAAATTTTTCTATTCTTGTTGGTAATGGAATAGGACCCTTCACTTGCGCACCTGTTCTCTTAGCTGTATTTACAATTTCTTGGGTTGATATATCCAAGATTTTATTATCGTATGCTCGTAGATGAATTCTAATATTTTGTCTATCCATATTTATGCCATTTTCTTTGTTACTTCGTCTTGAACATTTTGTGGAACTTTTTCATAGTGATCAAAAAACATTGAGTATTGTGCTCTACCCTGTGACATTGAACGTAAATTATTTATATAACCAAACATATTTGCCAAAGGTACCATTGCACTTATAACTGTTGCATTTCCTCTTTTATCAGTGGTAGAAACTTGTCCTCTTCTACTATTTAAATCTCCTATAACATCTCCCATATAATCTTCAGGGGTAATAACTTCAACTCTCATAATAGGTTCTAATAGTTTTAGAGTTGCTTTTGTACAAGCATCTCTAAAACAATATCTTGACGCAATTTCAAAAGCTAGGACACTGGAGTCAACATCATGGTGTAAACCGTCAACTATAGTTACCTTGTAATCAATAAGAGGAAAGCCTGCGAGTATTCCATTATCAGCTACACTTTCAATTCCTTTTTCTACTCCAGGAATAAACTCTTTTGGTATTGCGCCACCTTTAATTTTATTTTCAATCTCTCTGCCTTTACCTGGCTCTAATGGCTCAACATTGAGCTCTACTTTAGCAAATTGTCCTGCTCCTCCACTTTGTTTTTTATGTATATAAACATTAGATACTGGTTTTAGTATTGTTTCTCTATAAGCTACTTGTGGAGCACCTATATTAGCTTCGACTTTAAACTCTCTTTTCATTCTATCTACTATTATATCTAGGTGTAATTCTCCCATTCCTTTAATAATAGTTTGGCCAGACTCTTCATCTGAAGAAACTCTAAATGAAGGGTCCTCTTTAGCTAATCTTCCCAAAGCTTCTCCCATTTTTTCTTGGTCACCTTTAGTTTTAGGTTCAACAGCAATCTCGATAACAGGATCAGGAAATTCCATAGGTTCTAAAACAACAGGATTGTCTTCCTCACATAATGTATGACCTGTAATTGTGTGTTTTAAACCAGCTAAAGCTACAATATCACCTGCGTTCGCTTCTTTAACGTCTTCCCTGCTATTAGCATGCATCAATAACATTCTACCAACTCTCTCTTCTTTATCTTTTGAACTATTATAAATCCCAGTTCCAGACTTTAAAGTTCCTGAATAAATCCTTATAAATGTAAGTGACCCAACAAATGGGTCATTTGCGACTTTGAACGCCAGAGCTGAAAAAGGTTCTTTATCGTCGAATTTTCTCTCTATTTCGTCTTTTGAATTGGGCTTTGTTCCTTTAATTGATTTTATATCCTGTGGGCTAGGTAGAAAGTCTATTACAGCATCTAATAAAGGCTGAACTCCTTTATTTTTAAATGCTGAGCCGGTTAGCACCGGAACAAAATCAAATTTTAAACATCCTTTTCTTACACAAGCTATAATATCCTTTTCTGATATTTCTTTTCCATTTAAATAATCATCCATTAATTTTTCATCTTGTTCTACAGCTGTCTCGATTAATTCTTTTCTGTATTTTTCTGCTTGAGCTTTAAGGTCGTCTGGAATATCTGTATATTCAAATTCAGCTCCAAGTTTTTCATCTTTCCATAAAACTGCTTTCATTTTAACTAGGTCAACCACACCTTTCAATGAGGACTCCATGCCAACAGGTATTTGCATAACCATAGGTTTGGCACCTAATCTATCCTTTATCATTTCAACACAGTTAAAGAAATCAGCTCCTGTTCTGTCCAATTTATTTACAAAGCAAATTCTTGGCACTTTATATTTGTCTGCTTGCCTCCAAACAGTTTCGGATTGCGGTTCAACACCAGCAACACCATCGAAAACAGCGACTGCTCCATCAAGAACTTTTAATGATCTTTCAACTTCGATTGTAAAGTCGACGTGGCCAGGTGTGTCTATAATATTAATTCTATGATCTCTCCAAAAACAAGTAGTAGCTGCAGATGTTATAGTAATTCCTCTTTCTTGCTCTTGTTCCATCCAATCCATTGTAGCGGCACCATCGTGCACTTCACCAATCTTATGACTTTTACCTGTGTAATATAAAATTCTTTCTGTTGTAGTTGTTTTTCCAGCATCAATGTGGGCCATGATACCAATATTTCTATATTTATCTAAATTATGAGATCTAGCCATTTTGTTACCACCTGAAATGAGCAAACGCTTTGTTTGACTCAGCCATTTTATGAGTATCTTCCTTTTTTTTAACTGCTAAGCCTTTATTTTGTGAAGCATCCATTATCTCATAAAAAAGTTTTTCAGCCATTGATTTATTTTTTCTTTTTCTAGATGCATCTAATAACCATCTTAGAGCAAGAGCTTGAGATCTATTTGCTTTTACCTCAACGGGAACTTGGTATGTGGCACCACCCACTCTCCTGGAACGCACTTCCAGATTTGGTCTAACATTATTTACAGCTGAATTAAATGTTTTTAAAGGGTCTGCATTTTTAGATTTTACTTTTTCTAGGGCTGTATATAAAATTTTCTCGGCAGTAGATCTTTTACCGTCATACATTATTGAATTAACAAATTTTGAGACAACTTCTGATCTGTATTTCGGATCTGAATAATTTTTTCTTTTAGGAGCTCTTCGTTTTCTAGACATAATAATAATTATTTTGGTTTTTTTGCTCCGTATAGTGAACGTCTTTTTTTTCTTCCTGTAACTCCTTGAGCATCTAAATTACCTCGTAAGATATGATATCTTACACCAGGTAGATCCTTAACCCTTCCTCCTCTTATCAATACGACTGAGTGTTCCTGCAAGTTATGTCCTTCACCAGGAATATATGCAGTAACTTCAAAACCATTTGAAAGCCTTACTCTAGCAACTTTTCTTAAAGCAGAATTTGGTTTTTTTGGTGTTGTTGTATAAACTTTTATACAAACACCTCTTTTAATAGGTTGTTTTTCTAATGCAGGGACCTTATTTCTTGTTAAAGGTTTAACCCTAGGTTTTCTCAGCAATTGATTTATCGTCGGCATAATTTTTATTTATTTTTGATAAGTTAAAAAGAGGAGCACTAAAGACTTGGCACATTTTTAAGTTAATGTTTAAGGTCAATACTAACCTTACTTCTAACTTTCAAAATTGCGCTAAACTACCATTGAAGTTGTAAAAGTCAATGAATAATAAAGTCAAAAAGCTAGGATATACCTTATTTTTTTGTGCTAAATTTGCTCTTTTGTTTCTTCGTTTTTGGCTTGTTGTTTTTGAAGTTCTTCAAGCCTAATTTTATCTTCTTCTTTGGCTTTTACATCAAGTTGATTTTTTGAAAAGCCAGTTCCTGCAGGAATTAATCTTCCTACAATAACATTTTCTTTTAAACCTTCTAGGTTGTCAGTTTTTCCTCTTATAGCAGCATCGGTTAAAACTCTCGTTGTCTCTTGAAATGAAGCAGCAGAAATAAAAGAATTTGTCTGTAATGAAGCTTTAGTAATTCCAAGTAAAACTCTATCACCTGAAGCTGGTTTCTTTTTATCTGCCTTTAATTTTTCATTTATTTCTTCTAATTTTATTCTGTCTATTAATTCACCTGATAATAAATTTGAGTCTCCAGATTCTTTAATTTCAACTTTCTTTAACATTTGTCTTACGATAGTTTCAATGTGTTTGTCATTAATAACTACTCCTTGCATTCTATAAACTTCTTGAACCTCGCTCACAAAATATTCTGTAAGAGCTTCCACACCCAAAATTCTTAAAATATCATGTGGAGCTGGGCTTCCATCTAAAAGATATTCACCTTTTTTAATTTTTTCTCCCTCATTGAAATTAATATGTTTTCCTTTTGGTATGAGATAGTTAGATGATTCACTTTCTGATGTAACAATTGAAACTTTTTGTTTACCCCTTACTTCTTTTCCAAATTTGATTGTTCCGTCATTTTCAGCAATTATTGCACTGTCTTTAGGTCTTCTAGCTTCAAATAGTTCAGCAACTCTAGGAAGACCTCCGGTTATATCTTTTGTTTTTGATGTTTCTTTTGGCAATCTAGCTAATACATCGCCAGCAGAAATATTTTGACCATCTTTAACTGAAAGTATTGAGTCTGGTACTAAGTAGTATCTTGCTTCGTTACCATCAGCTTTTTTAATAACTTCGCCTTCACTATTTCTTAAAGTAATTCTTGGTTTTAAATCAGAATTTTTCGATTGAGATCTCCAATCGATAACCGATTTAGAAGCAATACCAGTTGCATCGTCCATTGTTTCAGCAAGAGATACACCATCAACTAAATCCATATAATTTGCTACACCATTTTTTTCAGCTATCACTGGTAGTGTATAGGGATCCCACTCACAAATTTTCTTACCTTTTTTTACTTTATCTCCGTGTTCATAAAATAACTTGGCGCCATAAGGAACTTTATATAATGCTAATTGTCTTTCATTTGCATCTTCTAATGAAAGCTGTGTATTTCTACCCATCACAATAATATTATTTTTTGAATCTCGTATTAAATTTTTATTACTGATTTTTAAAACTCCTTCATTCACTGTTACCACTGATGATTCTTCTTTAATTTGTGCAGTACCTCCAACGTGAAAAGTTCTCATTGTTAATTGAGTACCAGGTTCACCAATCGATTGGGCTGCTATCATTCCTATAGCCTCCCCAATGCTAACTTCTTTACCTCTAGATAAATCACGACCGTAAGACATTGCACATACACCATGTTTAGATCCACAGGTAATAACTGAAAAAACATTTATTGATTTAACACCAGCAGCATCAATCTTTTCGCATATTTTTTCATCTATCATGCTCTTCTTTTTGACTATGACTTCTCCATTGATTGGATTTTTTACATCTTCTGCTGCTACTCTTCCTAAAACTCTCTCTGATAAACTTACTAAAACATTACCGCCTTCAATAATTTCTGATAATTTAATTGATGATCCAGATTTACAGTCACATTCTTTTTTTGTAACTTGAAGATCCTGAGCAACATCACACAATCTTCTTGTTAAATATCCAGAGTTCGCTGTTTTGAGTGCTGTATCAGCTAAACCTTTTCTAGCACCGTGAGTTGAATTAAAATATTCTAAAACAGTTAAACCTTCTTTAAAATTAGAAATAATTGGTGTTTCAATAATTTCACCAGATGGTTTTGCTATCAAACCTCTCATACCTGCTAACTGTTTCATTTGAGCCGAAGATCCTCTTGCACCAGAGTCAGCCATCATGAATACTGAATTAGTTTCAATTCTTCCATCTGGATAAGTTTTTTCAGCCGAAGAGATTTCTTTCATCATCTCATTTGCTATTGAGTCAGTACATTTTGACCAAATATCAACTACTTTGTTATATTTTTCACCTCTTGTGATTAAACCGTCTTGATATTGTTTTTCGTAATCTTTAATTTGCTTTTTAGTATCACTGACTAATTTTTCTTTTGTTTTTGGAATTATTAGATCGTTTTTACCAAATGATATACCTGCCTTAAATGCATGTTTAAAACCAATTTCTTTTATTCTATCGCAAAATATTACAGTTTGTTTTTGACCACAGTAACGGTAAACAAGATCTATAATTTCTGAGACGGCTTTTTTAGTTAATAATCTATTTACTAAAGAAAATTTAATTTGAGGATGTTTCGGTAATGTTTCAGATAATAAAAACCTTCCAGCTGTACTTAAATATCTTTCTGTTACACTATTACCTTTTTCATCGACAGTTTTAAACTGTGAGATTATTTTTGTATGAATACTAATATCACCTTTCTCTAAAGCATTTTGTATTTCGTCTACGTTTGAAAAAATTCCTTTAGGTTTTTCTTCTTGAGTTTTTGATTGTGACAGATAGTAAATTCCTAATACAATGTCTTGGCTCGGAACAATTATAGGTTTCCCATTTGAAGGACTTAAAATATTATTTGTAGACATCATCAAAACTCTAGCTTCAAGTTGAGATTCTATCGAAAGAGGCACGTGAACTGCCATTTGATCGCCATCAAAATCTGCATTGAACGCTGTGCAT
>MDSW01070137.1_pt1 | contig 14566 bp, 15 predicted proteins | sample 811171 | NCBI WGS metagenome assembly MDSW01 (sample SAMN05326641, study PRJNA326480) | marine metagenome | isolation source: seawater | place: Atlantic Ocean: North West | collected 2012 | reverse complement strand
CGATCTGATCTTTGAGGTGGGGACATCAATCGTCAACTGCATTTTAGTTCCAGTTTGCCACGAAGATATTGCATATCCAATTGAAAGTAATACTGGTCCAATTACCAAAATAAGTCCAAAGAACCACTCCTCAGAATCTCCAGCCGCTTGCATAATAGACATGCCGATAGTTACTGAAAGAATAGATACTGGAATTGAGTATAGTGCAATGATTGCGGTAAATATGCCATCAGCAGATATAGTCGCGGGTATTGGAGTTCCTACAACAGTTGGATGTTCGGAAATTATTCCCATTTTATCTGGTCCATATCGATCTTCCTTATCCCAATGCTCAGGTCCAGGTGCTGAAAATACCCAACCCCGGTCATCTTTTTTTGGGCTATTTGAATAATGTCCAGTCCAAAAACTACCTGTTCGACCTCCAGTTTCAGACCTATGGACAAAATCACGGGGTTTCTCTTCCACCCTAATTTGATCGTATGCCTTTTCTAGCCTTGTTGGAGTTAACCAAATTACCAATAAACAACCTGGTACTCCTAATATTCCACCGAAAGTCACCATCGTGTAATCATTATTTACAAGGCCAATAAAACTCCAAAGCAACCCTATTACTACTACTAATAATGAAATTACCCAAGGAACAATCATGAAGCCAGAAGGTGGAGTGAAATCTATGGTTTCTCCTTCACCGAAACGAACACCCGATGAAGACTCCATGCCATCTCTTTCTACCTTAGTCGAATTAAGTTTGAGTCGGCATGAGTTACAAACTACTTACCAGTCTGATATTTTCTCTTCTCTTGATGGTGTTCAGCAATCCATAAACTCAGACTTATTCCGGCTAATTGCAAGAATAGCCTCACGACATTTCCTGTTTGGGATAGTGACTCTCCATCACCTAATTCGATATCATTAATCCACATATTGAAATTCGCAGGGTATAGTGAAACCAGCAGTGCCGCACTTGCATACCCGCCCCACTCTCTTGTCATTGGTAAAATCAACAATATCCCTACAATAATTTCTACTACTCCACTAACCAATACCCAAAATCTAGCAGAGCCGAGAAATTCAGGGACGATCGGTACGAACCATTGTGTATCTGTGAAATGTAAAACTCCAACATATACGAAGAAAATCCCGCCAGATAGGGCAGGTAAGTCGCGTAGATTCATATCATCGCCTTGTCCAAATTGAATAGGTTGAATTGTATTCATTATCGTCATCTTTGGCAATTTTTTCAATTATATTTTCAACCCAATCATTACGATTCCATGCTGGGAATGAAACATCTCCACTTTGCGATGTGTGTACTGAAGTCAAGTGGATTTCTTCGACTCTATCAAGAAACATTTCGTATATTTGCGAGCCGCCAATTATCCAGCATTCATCACAACCGTCAGCATAGGCTATCTCTATTGCCCTACCTGGATAAAGTGCGTTTTCAGCACCCTCATGACCCCACCCGGTATCTCTAGACATTACTATGTTCAATCGTTCGGGAAGTGGGCGGAAGGAGGGGGGTAGAGATTCCCAAGTCTTCCTACCCATTATCACAGCGTTGAATCCATCAGCCTCAGTCAGGCGCTTGAAGCGAACCATATCGCTTGACAAGCGCCATGGCAATTCGTTGCCGCGACCGATGCATCCATCGTCATCCATCGCTACGATCATTGCGAGCTTCATTCAACCACATCACACAGAAATTGGGGCCACAATGTGAGGATGATGCTCGTATCCTTCTATCACGATATGCTCACCAGTGAATCCATCGATATCCATCACGCTGGGGTCGAGCCGTAGTCGAGGTAGTTCTAGCGGCTCGCGCGAAATCTGTTCACGGGCTTGATCAAGATGATTGAGATACAGGTGACAATCCCCTCCGGTCCAGACAAATTCGCCAGGCTCGAGACCGCAAACTTGCGCCATCATACAAGTCAACAAACTGTAGGAAGAGATGTTGAATGGGACGCCGAGGAAGGCATCGGCACTACGTTGGTAGAGTTGGCAAGACAAGCGACCGTCGTTGACGTAGAATTGAAAGAATGCGTGACAAGGCATCAACGCCATCTCGTCAAGCTCACCCACATTCCAAGCCGATACGATAATCCGTCGTGAACTAGGATTGGTTTTGATCATTTCAATAGCGTTCTCAATCTGGTCGACGACACGCCCATCTGGAGTCTCCCACTTCCTCCATTGCTTACCATAAACAGGCCCGAGATTGCCTTCTTCATCCGCCCACTCATTCCAAATTCGAACTTTATTCTCTTGCAGATAAGCTACGTTGGTATCACCGGAAAGGAACCACAGTAATTCGTGAATTATGCTTGGCCAATGCAAGCGTTTGGTTGTCACGGCTGGAAAAGTTTCGGATAAATCAAATCGCATCTGATGACCAAAAACAGAGATGGTTCCAGTCCCAGTCCTGTCCGACTTTTCGTCACCCTCATCGAGGATGCGCTTGAGGAATGCGAGGTATTGCTCCATGCCGACTATGCTGACTGAACCTCACAAGTCCATGAAGGATGCGGCGGAAATCACTCAAATTCATCGGCCATTCGACAAGATTGTCAAGGCGCTCCGAGAATACGAAGATTCTCGATTAATTGGTCTGTGAATCCACGATATAGGGCTTTCATGATTGAACGTTGACCATGTTCATCGAGGTCAGTCAAGTTCGAAATATCCTCATCATTCATCGCTCCGCCGGACTCATCTGTCAACCATTCTGCGAAACTGATGGGGTTGTCGATGTGGACCTCTACGCGCGCGAAAGGATTGACTTTAGCAGAACCGGGAGCCAGGAAGTTCCGAGCTCCAAGAATTGCCATGGGCACCACAGGAACTTCCGGGAATCGAGCGGCGAGTCGAGCCACACCTGTTTTGCCACGTAAGAGAAAAGGTGCTTCGGTGCGGCGCGACCGTGTTCCTTCTGGAAAAATTCCCATCACGCCACCACCTTCGAGAACATCAACAGCCATTGTCAGTGCCTCGGTGCCACCAGTCTCTCGAATAGTCTCTATCTGACCGGTGGAGGTCATCAATTTCTGGAATGTTTTATCTTCAAAATGCTCTGCTTTTGCTAGATAGTGAACCGGCCTACGAGCCCCCATGATTTTGACAATTGGATCAATATGAGATGTATGATTACCAGCCAGGATCGTAGGTCCACTTTTCGGAATTCTTTCTATTCCTTCATATCGAACATTCGTCATGCTACGAACTATTGGTGGCATCACTTGCATCAGTGCCTTGTAGAATAGCGGAGCTGAGTAGTTCTGTCCGGTTCCATCTAAGCCGGTAAGCCTCGATAATTCGGCGAGACTATCTTCGGTCAGTGTCGCCATCGTCCCTTCCAATCATCCCCTGCATTATTGCTTTGCGCCACTGCGATGCTTTCTTCTTCTCCTCCTCGCACCCTCGTCACGTGCTCACTCGACGGTTCGTGTGCCTCGCGCTTACGGCACTCCTACTGGTTCCGATGATTGCTACTCCGGCCCTTGCCGAATGGGATGAGGATAATTGGTTGTGGAATATCATTGGGCCGGAACGCCTCGCCCTTGGTGATGAATTTGGCTGCCATGGCTACGAGGGCGTCGACATCCGTGAAGACCCCCTAGTTGTCGAAGATTGTCGAGATTATCTTGTTGGATTCACCGATTCATCTCGATGGGGGCAGAATCCAGTCTCCTTCGGTCATCCAAATGGTGCTGTGATGGCCGAAACGGCTACTAGCCTGCAAAATGCAGGTTTTTCCATTATTGGAGATATGATAGAAGGTGATTCTCATAGTCTTGAATTAGTCCAACGAACGACCAGTTTAGAGAAGGGACAAGCCGACTTGGAGGCTTTGGAGAATGCCGAAGCAGATTCGCTGATCAGTATCTATTGGGTTGCTCGCTGGTATGATGTGAAAATTCGTGAGGATAAGGGTGCAATCTCATTACTCGAATCACAGGATATCTGGTTCACCACATGGGGTGAGTGGTATGGACACCGTGATTCGAGTGAATCATTCAACAGAATCCTAAATTCAGAACCGACCACTCAGTCATATCAGATTTCAAACTTTGATGATTCTAATTGGGATGTCCCAGGAACAGCCCTATTCGAGTGGTCTGAAGCCCCAAACCAGATTCTCTTTGATGGCGAGAGTGCCCTACTCATCCCAACCAGTCAGCGTCACCTGATAACCGGGGTCCGTCCTATCGAAGGTGGTGCCTTCATCACTGCCGCACCTGGTGTCACTATCGACCTCATCTTCGATACAGCGAATGTTTCGGTTTCCAAAACCTCACAAACAACATTCAACGGATTACACCACTCGGTTACAATCGTTGGTCATCACGTCACTAATCTCCACGAGTGGTCGTCAGATTTCTATAATTCACCCCTCAGATTTACTTGGCTTATCGAGCGCCCAGCAGCACTCGAAATGAATTGGCATCTACCAGTAATAGCAATCGCAGTCCTGATTGCTACACCAGCCACCATCAAGTGGCTGGTCGCCCGTGATCAAGAATCACAAAATGTCGGGCCCGTCGATACGGATACTCTCTGATCGCATCATATCGACGATGTCCGAAATCACCACATCGCTGAGAACTTCAGGCGCATGAACACCTGCTGGGAGCATTTCTGGGTCTGATAGCCAAGCTTCGACGCAGCAGGCAGTAACCATCCCAGTCGTCCTTGCCATAGAATGGCCATCATCACCCCCATGGTCTTCAACTTCCCATTCAAGAATCTCCCCGTTTCTCCCTTCGGCGCGCACCTTCATCCAAGTGAATTCTGGGACTTTGTGATCGTATTCCCATTCGAGAATCAATTGATTCTCGTTTATTTCTCCTGCATCGCGCATGTCGATATATTTCTGAATATGTCCGGGCCATCGCACAGTGAATTCAGACATCTCGACCGCTGGAATTGATTTGAGAACAGAGCGTAACCCATCGGTCAGAAATGCCTCCATATCGCCATGTTCACCTGTGTCAACCATATGCCGCAGGCTCAATGCTGGAAGAACCACTTCTTCTCCATCGCGGACAACTCTCGCTGGTCGTGTGTATTCGGCAATCACGTCGATGGGTGAGAAGGGTGCCATGTAGGACCATTCGCCGAAAGGTCCGGTAGGGTTTCCACCGACCCAGACTTCGGCTTTTTGTAGAGGTCCTATTCGTCGGTCGGCGATTGCCAACAACATATTCGAAAGCCCAGGTGCGATACCAACATCCCAGAGAATTGTCGCGCCGTAATCACGTGCTTTCTCATCGTCGCGGTCTGGGGTATGAGCGCTGAAACTTAGGTCGACAACACGATATGGCGATTCAGCGAGAATTGTGGTCGCAGCATGGCCGATAGAACCTGGTAGCATATTGACTACCATATCTACTGGCCCATTTTGCTGGAAAGGCGTCATATCGTCGAAGAGGTCACAGGAGTGGGCAGTAACCCCATCAACGCCGAGGACGTTGTGTGGATGGAGGTCGTAGGCATGGACTTCGTGTCCGGCCGCAGCCAACCTCTTGACAACCCAAGCTCCGACCAAGCCCGTGCCGAGACAATGCACTACTGCCATGGCACGGGAAGTCCCGCTGAGTTATTGATAGGTTCCAGTCAGCCTCGTCGCGCAATTTTATGGCGATTAGTTGATTGAGGAGAGAATTCGCGTCGGGGTGTGGCCGACGGCGAACGCATCGATCCTTGGTCGTCTGAGCAGTCTACAGACTATGCTCGGATTCGAGACCAATTTGGGCTAGAAGGCGTCGATGTTTCTAAACTACCAAACCCTGGGATGTTACATCGAAGGGGAATTGTCTTCGCCCATCGTGACCTCGATGTTATTCTAGGCTGCATCGAGCGTTCAGACCCATTTGGAGTCCTGACTGGATTAATGCCGAGCGGACGGATGCATCTTGGGCATTCGATGGTAATTGACCAAGTTCGCTGGTTCCAGGAACAGGGTGCTGATATCACCGTAACTGTAGCTGATCTAGAGGCTCTTGCTACAAGGGGTACGAGCCTCGCTGAAGGTCGCGAGAATGCAATCAACGAATATGTCCACAATTACGCTGCTCTCGGGCTTGATCCGTCGAATACCAACGTCTACTTTCAGAGTAGTCGGCCGGCGGTTCAGAGACTCGCATTCACTCTTGGCCGGCGTACGAACCTCTCGGAATTCGAGGCGATCTATGGATTCCGTGGCGATACAAACCTAGCTCACGTTCAGGCGCCTCTTGTTCAGGCGGGCGATATCATTCATCCTCAACTCGAGGAATATGGGGGGCTGCGTCCAATCGTAGTCCCTGTTGGAGTAGATCAAGACCCTCATCTTCGGCTTACTCGTGGAATTGCCGGCAAAACCCATTGGTTCAACGTTAAACCTCGTAAAGCTGGAGGACTGACTGTTGCACTCTCAGTTCAGACCGATAATGCAGAATTATTCGGAGTGGCGCCAAATGGACGAGTTGATCGCGCTACTAGAGAGACCATATTCCAGCGATTGAAGGACAGTCTCGCTCCTATGGGTTATGCGGATTTCGTCGCTAATCCCAAACACGGAACTCTCGATATTCCTGGAGCAAATCTCAGCGATGCGGGGCAGGTCCGAATGTGCGTGCTTGCGCTAGAGCGAGAAATGGGTGGAATGGGTCTGATGCCTCCTTGCTCAACTTACCATCGTTTCGCAGTGGGTATGACTGGTGACAAGATGTCATCATCCAAGCCGCAGACGACGATTTTCATGGACGATAGCATCGAAGAGATGTCAAAGAAGGTCAAGCGGGCTTTCAGCGGCGGTCAGCCAACAGTCGAAGAGCACCGCCGCCTCGGAGGAGATTGCTCGAAAGATGTGGCTTTCCAATATCTGCAATTCTTCTTTGAGCCAGATGATTCGGAACTTGGTCGTATTGCTCGTGAATACGAATCAGGGCGCATGCTAGCGGGTGAAATCAAGCAGATTTGCATCGAAAGGGCGAGTGAATGGCTAACCGATTTGTCAGAGAAGCGCGATATGTGGGAAGGTCGTTTGGACGAATTCCTTGCAGCAGACGCTCTGTGAACTTAGGCAACCAATGCCCAGCTCATTCTTGCAAATCTCTCGCATCGAATACAGGGATTTGCGGACCAGTCGCAAGCGCTGCAATTTCTTCTGTTGAAAGTTCGGCAGATTTTGCTTGATCAGAGAGAATTTGGGAATGTCCCATCGGGTCGAGCAATAGTAATTCGACACTTTCTTCTCCTTCGCGCACGCGAGAGAGATGTCCAATCAATTCTTGGCAGGCCTCAGCCTGATCGGTACCCTCTTCACCCTCAATCATCGCTGACCTCAGAATAATGCCAATTGCATCTTCAAATCTCTTCAACACACCTTCGACATTCGAAATGTAGCCAGTTGCATTGTCTCCGGGCTCTACCTCGAGCCCCAATTCTACGATGCGCACAGTACAAGATGAGGAACGAACCACGCGCGTCGACATCTGCTCAGCTGAATTCACAGTCAGTGACCAAACACTGGGTTTCTTACCTTCTGATGGAATGAAATCGGTGCGCCTCCAGCCGCATTCATCGCACACCAAGGTCATCTCGGTGTGCTCACCGAAATAGGCAATTTCCGATGTGTGAACGGTAAGTTTCAGTCCTGTTTGACTGTGACATATTGGGCAGGGCTGCTCTATTTTACTCTCCAATCCCTCACCTCAGTAAGCGAATGACTCGCCCTCGGAAATATCGAAGGTGGAGGGCAGAAGAAGAAGTCTCGATTGTCCTAATCTGATGACTTCTCCGGCCATATCAGCCTCGACGAATGATTGAATTTTGTCGACGGCCATTTTTAATTCAGTCTCGGCCGTCAATAATCTACTCATTTCGAGAATTACTATGTCTCCATCCGATAACCAATCAAGAATGTCGGGGATACCGGTTATGTCGTCGAGCACAGCACGGTGGACTATCACATCTCCAACACCTCTGGCTACAGGAGCGTCCGCGTACAACTCTCCAAGGTCGTGATAATCCTGGCCGGCTTCGATGGTTGCTGTCGATGCCTGCACGGGCAGGCTCGGCATCTCAATCCACCTCGGCTCGGGGCGCGTCTCCTTGGCCATGCTCACATCCGGAGTCGCGTGCTCTTTGAGCAATACGGTCCACATTGTGTATCTGAATGCAAATCGCAAGGGTCGTTCGCGTTTCGGAGAAACCCAGCCAAGCAGAGTAAGCAGAGTTTAGCAAGGTTCGCTCCGTAGCCCCCCGTCGGATTGATAAGGGGCCGGATTCGAGTTGTATTCGCAGGGAACTCTCCGTGCGGTCGATCTCATGAATGCAGAAGCAAACGCCGTCAAGACCGGAACCAGCACCATAGGCATCACCTTCGATGGTGGTGTAGTCGTCGGTGCCGATCATCGAGCGACTATGGGACACTTCATTGCTAACAAGAGCGTTCAGAAGTTGTTCAAGATCTCTGAGAACGTCGCATTGACTACAGCAGGGCTTGTTGGACACGCACAGTCACTATCTCGCACACTCGCTGCCGAATTGCGATTGTATGAATTGAAGCGCAATACTCCGATGACAGTTCGTGGGGCAGCCACGCTCACTGCAAACATCCTAGTTGGCCGCCCACATTACGTCCAACTCCTAATCGTCGGAACCGATGAAGACGGTCCTAGCGTCTATTCCATCGATTCCGCCGGCGGCTCGATTCCAGACGTCTATTGCGCCACCGGATCGGGCAGTCCGTACATGTATGGTGTGCTTGAAGACCAATACAAGGACGGAATGACTGAAAATCAAGCACTCAAGGTCGCAGCCAAGGCTCTTCTGGCTTCCGCACAGCGTGATGCTGCTAGCGGAAACGGAATGGATTTGGCCGTTATAACCAAAGACAAAGGCTTCCAGCTATTGTCCGAGAGCGCGGTCAATACCTTGCTCTCCAACCTGTAATCGAACTCCACGGCTTCGCGCCGAACCTCCTCTTTAGAGGAATTTAGGCCGAGGGTGGAGTTCCTCTTTGAGGTGGTTTGAATGAGATTGACATTGTCAGAAGTGAAACAGAGAGTATCGAAATTGATACCAGAAGATATTGACTATGAGGTCGATGTGGAAGCGGGCTCGATAGCCATAATTACGAAGCAGCCCGATGCTTTCAGCGCTCCCGGTCAATCTTTGACGGTGAAGATTGCTAAGACTGTCAAGCGGCGAGTCATCATTCGCCCGCACCCAGATATCCTTTCTGATGAGGCGACTGTGCGCCAGAAAGTCACTGAAATTATCCCGCCAGAGGCTGAAGTCCGTAACGTCTGGATTGACCCGGCTCTCTCCGAGGTCACTCTCGAATGTGACGACCCAGCCGCTGCTGTAGGTCCAAAGGGGATCAATATCAAGAATCTCAGGGACGAAGTCGGCTGGCTCATTTCGGTCGAACGAGCCCCCGCATTCGAGAGTCGAACTCAGCATGATATCCGCCGTTATCGCAAGGAACTCGCCGATGAGCGAAAGTCACTCCTACGAAAGTTTGGGACTCGCATCTACCGTCCAAAGCGTGCGGGCGAGTCTTGGGCTCGACTCACCGCCTTGGGGTCCTACCGTGAGGTTGGAAGAGCCATGCATCTTGTTACGACAAATGAGTCTCGAGTTTTGGTTGATTGTGGAGCTAAGCCAACAATGAACCGTAGTGAGGTTCAGCCCTTTTTCAACGCCCCAGAGCTTCTTCCCCTCGACAATCTCGATGCAATCGTCCTCACGCATGCACACGTAGATCACATCGCAATGTTACCGGTCCTATTCCGCTACGGTTACAGAGGACCGGTCTACTGCACCCCTCCTACGAGAGATTTGATGACTTTGTTGCAGATGGATTACATCAAGGTCGCTCAGGCTGAAGGTGTAGATCCACCTTATTCCAAGGCTGATATCCAAGAGTGTATCAAACACGTTGTCGATATTCGCTGGGGCGACAAAACCGACATCGCACCGGATGTTAAAATCACCCTTGAAAATGCCGGGCATATCCTTGGCTCATCGAGTGTTTACATGCAAATCGGAGAAGGTAATTCCGAACACCGATTGCTATTCTCTGGTGATATCAAATACGAACGGTCATGGCTTTTCGATGCAGCAACCGTTCGCTTCCCCAAGGTCGAGACTCTCGTCATTGAATCGACTTATGGTGGTGCTCAGGATTTCCAACCAAATCGACAGGATGCGACTCAAGAATTACAGGATTTGATCAAATTAGCTCTGTCGCGCGGCGGTAAAATATTCTGTCCAGTGTTCGCAGTAGGGCGCTCACAGGAAGTGATGATCGCTATCGATCAACTGTTCAAGTCTGGCGAAGTAAAACCAGTCACAGTTTGGCTTGATGGGATGATCTCTGAAGCCACAGCAATTCATGCCAGTCATCCTGATTTCCTCAATCGCGATCTTCGCTCAAAGGTTCTCAGGGGTGGCGAAGAAAACCCGTTCAACTCGAGTTGGTTCCGCCAAGTCGATAGCCGGGAGCAACGAGAATCACTGCTCTATGATCCATCTCCATGCATCGTTCTTGCAACCTCAGGGATGATGACTGGCGGCCCTATAATTGAGTACTTCAAGCACTGGGCTCCCGAGACCAACAACACACTCTGCTTCGTTGGTTACCAAGCCTCAGGCACACTCGGTCGTCGGCTACAACAAGGGCACGCCGAGGTTCCACTGATGGACAAAGGTAAGACCCACATGGTGCCTGTCTCTTGCAATGTGGTAACTATTGACGGTTTCAGTGGGCACTCCGATCGGCGCCAACTCATGGATTACGTCAAGGCGCTAAACCCAACTCCACGCAAGATCATTTGTCATCACGGTGACCCGAAGACCTGTAATGCATTCCGCCAAGGTCTTCGCGACGAATTCCGTGTTCAGACCTATGCTCCTGCTAACCTTGAGACTCTGCGCTTGAAGTGATAACTCTCTCAGGGCGTTAAGTTCACCGTTACTGAGTAAATACTCTCGGAGGCTCAGAGCACTGGTACATCGAAGCCGTCTTCAATTGGATCAGGCGCATCTTTTGTCCCTACAACATCGGCTTCTTCCTCTTCCTCAACCAATTCAACAGGTTCAACATCAGATCGATTCCAAAACGAGTCTGAAGTCATCGCAGTTGCTAGAGCAGCAGGCATCAGTAGAAGGTAAATCCAGACTTCAAGAGTTAGCTCACCATCGCTAATCAAACGTCTCATTGAGAGTCCAATCAGCGTTGCGAAGGCCATCCAGCCAATGACCACACGCGCCTGAACCACGCCTCTCGCCTTACTACCCAACAGATTAGGATGGCCCTCCTCAACACAACATACCTCTCTCTTTGCCCAAGTTCGCCCTTCGGACAACCTCTTGAACCGCGACTACAAACCCCATCGCATGGAGGCGAACTGGATGTTGCTCATTTGCAAGTGCGGACATTCATTTGGCGCCCGCCAAGGGGCCAGAGTCTCATGCAGTCGTTGCGGCGAGTCAGATAAGATCAGCACAAAAGCAGTCTTCTCCGATTCAGCACAACTTGCACAAGCCGTCGCAACAGCCAATCTTCCCGCTGAAATTCGCTCTGAAGTCGAATCTAAGATGAAAAGAGAGAGTCAACGCCGAGAAGCAACCCGCGAACGTGCCGGCATCAATACAATTCACCGTATACTCCGCGATTCAACCGATGCCCAAGGAATCCTCACCCTCTCCCGACTCCGGGACAATTTAGCGGCCGAGGGTATCGCAGAGCCAACAGCAGAACAAGTAGTCGGTTCCGCTGAGGAAGAAGGCGTGGTTCATCGTTCAGGGCAAGAGCAGTGGAGGTGGTTAGCGTGAACTCCATAAGGACAGCGCAGGTCGCCGAATCACTCAGGGCCCGTGGGTTAGTCTGGTCTATGCTAGATCGTTTGGGACGATTTGACCCAGGTTCGAATCCTGGCGGGCCCACCACCAACTAATTCCAGCGGCGAATGCTAAATCATTATCAGAGGAATTTCTGGATTGCCTCGATGTCGAAAAGAGAGACTGCGACTTGGAGTGCCTCTTCTTTAGTGAACCAGCGTGCCTCTTCGATCTCATCATCCTTCGGCACGATATCTTCTGCTGCAATATCCGCCTCGCAACGGTAAGTGAACGATAGCCAACAGATTCCATCAGGCGTGAAAACTTCTTGCCTCACAATTTGAGTCCCTTCTCCTTCACTTCCACGACTGCTTTCTCCAAGTGGATCAGCAATTTTGATATTGATTCCAAGTTCTTCCAGTGCCTCGCGTTCGGCTCCGGTACGTGGGTGTTCATCATAATCGACAAAGCCGCCTGGAAGCGTCCAACAACCGGTGAAGAATCCTCGCGTAACTTTGCCCATCAAAACTTCATTTCGTGGGTTGATGACAACGACTTTGCTTACTACTCTGTGAAGAGTACGATATACCGACTCTCTGGCAACGGGATCGACTTCACTGTCGCTGATTACCGCATCCTTCCAAGCCCATTCTCCGGGCCAAGGGATTTCTGGTGTTGCTACGATTACCTCATGCATTTCTTGGCCTAACCTAAACCGATTGGTTCGCTTTGCTTTCCAAGTCAACCCCATCTTTGTTGCTTCTTCTGGGGTTGGTAGTCGAATTGAGAATCCTCCATCGCCTTTTCTTCCCATTTGAGGGATTGCTGGGCCTCCACCATCTAAATCCACTAGTAGCAATTTACCGTCATGTTCGAGGTGAATGTGACGGCGAGTGTTACTCATCAATCATAGCGGGTGTAGTAAAGGCGATGAAACCGACGGCTCAATATCACAAGCAATTCGATATTTTTGAGTGGCTTCGTGACACTCGTGTCTACAAAAGTTCACTCACTGCATCTCGCTCCTCAAGGAGGGCTGCGACATTTTCGTCAATCTTCGCTTGCGCGAACGCGTCAACTGGGAGGTCATCCACCACAATCACCTCTCCTCCCTCACATCGACAAGGGAAGCTAAACACAAGCCCCTCGGGCACTCCATACCAGCCCTCCGAAGGCAGAGCGACGGACACGATGCGTCCGTTCGAGCCTTGCCACCAGTCGCGCATGTGATCCACAGCAGCCGATGCAGCAGATGCGGCGGAAGAGGCACCGCGCGCCATAATGACCGCCTTTCCACGAGTAGATACAGTATCGAGGAAGGAGCCCTGAAGCCAATCGCTATCGAACAAATCGGTCGCTGAGCGCCCGTCCACAGTCCCAAAACGCGGGTCAGGGTACATCGTGTTGGCGTGGTTACCCCAGATGAATACGTCTAGAACTTTTGAGGCTGGGACGCCGGCACGCTCTGCCATCTGTCCCACTGCACGGTTCTGATCAAGACGAGTCATAGCGGTAAACTGCCGAGGGGAAATACCCGGTGCATTAGCGGAGGCGATGAGCGCATTGGTATTGCAGGGGTTGCCCACTGTGATTACTTTGACATTGCGTGAAGCCACTGCATCGATTGCCTTACCTTGACCTACAAAGATGGGTCCGTTGGCGGCAACGAGGTCAGCCCGATCCATGTCTTTTGACCGCGGTCGTGAACCAACAAGGAATATCGCTTCAGCATCGTTAAACGCGATCTTTGGGTTATCGGTGCCGATAATGCCGTGTACCAACGGAAACGCGGAGTCCTTGAGTTCCATAATCACACCATCGAGTCGTTGCATTCCAGGGGGGATTTCGAGTAACTGTAGAATTACTGGCTGATTAGCTCCAAAGCAATCACCACTTGCGATTCGCCACAACAAGGCGTATCCAATGTTTCCTGCGGCTCCAGTAACAGCAACTCGTATCGGTGTTCGCATTAGTTCTCCTCAATTGGTGGGGTTAGAATTCAACCCTTAGCCTTTGGTGAGGCGTTTGTTCGACTGACGACGCCCTAAGCCTCAATTATGCCGTGTTCGACCAGAGTGCATGGAGCGTCGTGGGCAAGCCCTTCTAGCATTGTTTCTAGTGTCTCTGATGCCGACTACCTCTATTCTCTTCGCTTACTCGTGGAGTGACTCAGAACTCGCTGGGCAGGTCTTCTTCGTTTTCGCGAAGTTGTGGATAATCGCCATTCCAATCTATTGGTTGTATCGAGTCGAAGCTAACAATTTCTCAATTCGAAAATTACTCGGCCTCGATTCACTTAACTCGGCATCTCGCAATGAAGCGATAATCTCGGGGCTCGGTATGTTTGCGATTATTGCGGGAACTTATGCTGTGCTCGGCGATTCGGTTGATATTACACTGATGAAGGAGGAGATTGGTGCGACGGGGTTGTTGAATCCGACAACATTCTTCCTTGGCGCGATCTATTGGATAACTCTCAACAGTCTCATCGAAGAATTCGTTTTCAGGCAATTTGTTGGCGACCGTTTACTCGAACTTACTGGTAGCAATTTCGCCTCGGTCGCCGGTTCGGCAATTGTATTCACTCTGCACCACACCGTCGCACTCAGCTATTATTTTGCACTCTGGCAAAACGCATTAGCGACAATCGCAATACTCGGAGCAGGTGCGATATGGTCAATCCTCTGGCTACGCCACCGCTCGCTCGCAGCCTGTTGGATATCTCATG
>MDSW01029187.1_pt1 | contig 14566 bp, 9 predicted proteins | sample 811171 | NCBI WGS metagenome assembly MDSW01 (sample SAMN05326641, study PRJNA326480) | marine metagenome | isolation source: seawater | place: Atlantic Ocean: North West | collected 2012 | reverse complement strand
TCGATCTGCAACGAGTTGTTCACCGATCTTCTTGGCCTGCCTGCAATCTGGATTCCGCATTCCTATTCCGGTTGCAGCCAGCATGCCCCAAATGAACATATCTTAATGCCTTTGTGCCGTGAGGCTTTGCAGATCATGGCCGGTCTCTATTGGGACTTGGGTGAGGAGAAAACCTGAAATGACTTCGCCACTGGCGCAACTTGAAGCGGCAATCAGCGAAAGTTTTCAGATGTTGATGCACCCGCCGAAGGGGTTTATGCCAAACCGTCAGGGCCCTGATGGCAAAACGCTTTGTGATGTGCTGATCATCGGTGCCGGAATGAACGGTTTGGCTGCGGCTTTTGCCCTTCGCCGCCTTGGTATTAATAATATAAGCCACATAGATGCCGGTAGGCAGGGTCTTTCCGGGCCATGGCTGAATTATGCCCGGATGGAATATCTTCGTTCTGGAAAAAACCTGACAGGGCCCGCCCAGGGCCATGCGCTGTTAACGCCACGTGCCTGGTGGCAGGCCAGTCGACCTGAACAACCATGGGATCAGCTGGATTATTTTACCAGAAAGGACTGGGCTGCTTATCTTAACTGGTATGGCCGCGTGACAGCCGCCGATATCACCTGGCAGACAGAATTGACTGCAATCACTGCTGAAGATGATTTTGTCATCGCAACCGTGTCCAGGATGAATGGCAAAGAGGAATTTGTCTATTGCCGGCAACTGGTGCTTGCCAATGGCCGTGAGGGTCTTGCCAAACCGCGGATTCCCGAGGTATTCGAGCGTTTCGCTGACGATCCAAGGATACAGCATTCGTCACAGCCACTTGTACAGGAGCAACTGTCAGGCAGGGATGTTGTGGTCATTGGTCTTGCTGCTTCAGCTTTTGACAACGCGGCAACCGCGGCTGAAGCTGGCGCAAAGGTCACTCTGGTAGGTCGCGCCAAAACGCTGCCGCGTCTCAACAAGATGAAACATACTGTCACCGCCGGTTTTGCTGAAGGCTTTCCGCTACTTTCCGATAGCGAAAAACTGGCCTGGCTGCGGCATATAACGGCCTGCCGTATCGCCCCGCCGCGCCATACTGTTCAGCGGGTTGCAAAACTCGGTATAGAACTTGTCCTTGGCGCCGAAATCAATGAGGTTACCGAACAGGGAGAAGCTTTGTTGCTAAATGCTGGTGCCGAAAAAATCAGGTCGGATCTTGTGATCCTTGGCACAGGCTTTACCACGGATCCTGCTGCCATGCCGGCGCTGGCCGATCTCGCTTCTTCTGTCACCAGTTGGCAGGAAAGGCTGCCGGAATCGGCCTGGCAGACTGGAGATGATGAATGGCAGCGCTTTCCCTATCTGGGCAAGGGGTTTGAATTTCTCGCAAAGGACCCGCAAAGGCAGCGTGCGTTAGGCCGGGTCCGCTGTTTCAACCATGCGGCCCAGCTGTCGCTCGGCAATCTTGCCAACGATATTCCACATGCTAGTTTCGGTGCCGAAAGACTGGCACGGGCGCTGGCTGCAGATTTCTTTGTCGAAGACAACGCGCATCATTATCAGGCGCTAATGGATTATAATGAACTTGAACTACTGGGCGATGAATGGCCCACCGCCTTCTGAACATGCAGGCAAAACGGGGCTTGCCGATCAGGTTTCGGGAGCATCGTGTCGGTCATCATTAGCGTTGTAATGAACATGGCGGTGGAACATCGCTTGAGGTCTGGCCATGTTGCGGCGGAGCTCCTCCGTGGCTTTTGTGTCAATGTCATCACCATCGGCGTTCAGGATAACACCATATTCACGCTTAGCACTGGCAACAGAGACATAGCCATCTAGCACATCATCCAGAACCTGCTTTGCCGGCCTCTCCAGCGGGCTGCCCCAGCCACCGCCGCCGGGTGTAATGATACGGATTAGATCTCCCTTCTTAATTCTTGTGCCATCACTAAGCGGCCTAATTTCGCGCTGCTCGGGCGTGTCGGGATTGATCAGAACCCTTCCAGAAGCACCAGCAAGACCGCCATTGACCCCAAATGCTGGATAGCGACAATTATCGATGCGTATTCCAAGATTCATTTCTTCAAGCAAAACCCTGATATCACGTATTATTCCGCAGCCCCCTCGATGGCGACCGGCGCCACCAGAATCACAATGCACCCCAAATTTTTCGATCGTAAGACCGAATTCCATTTCAGCAAATTCTACTGGGTAGTTTTCTTGGGCGACATAATAGACAGCATCCAGTCCATCGGCGAATTGGCGGCCTCCATAACCAACGGACAATCCTTCTATGCATAATTCCTCGCCTCCGCCTAATCTCGTGCCACGCAGATAATAGAGCACATAGACGCTTGAAGCGGCCGTAGCCGCACCACCTGTCGCCTGTGCAAGACTGCCAAACAGCGCGCTGTTGACTCTGAACATGGTGTGCGAGCGCAAGCCGAGTGGTGCTGGTGATTGTGGCGCTAGCAAAGTTCCGGGCTTGGTTATAACCTCTCCGATAGCGCGCTGGAAGCCGGCGTTCATGACTACGCCCTGGATATCACGGGTGAGATACAGGCCGAGCATGAATTTTGGTACCGACTGATCCATGATAAAATTGATCGGACCGTCAGCCTGGCGGTCTGTGGCCGAGAAATCTAGACTGAGTTTACCTTTTTTTTGGTGCATCACAACATCGACGAAGTAACCGCGGTCTGAGACGGCATCGGAGTCTATGCGGTCGCGAAATGCCCAACTGCCTTCTGGTATATGAGCGCTGATCTGCTGCTGCAATGCAGTCTCAGTCTGGCTGATAATCGCTTCAAAAGCGTTCTCCAGCGCATCTGCACCATGCAGAGCGGCACATTCCTCCAGCCGCTTGCAGCCAAGATTGCAGGCCGCCATCAGACTGTTGAGATCTCCTTCTAGCATATCGGGGAAACGCGAATTACGGGTGAAAATCCGCACCACTTCCTCGTTTCGGACGCCACCATGAAGAACCCTTACAGGCGGGATCATAACACCCTCCTGGAAAACAGAACTCGCGGTCGGGCTGATAGAACCGGGAACAGCTCCGCCGATATCCCACAAATGCCCCCAGCATTCAATGAATGCGAGAAGTCTGTTTTCAGCAAAGACCGGCATGACAAAGACCATATCCGGCAGATGGCTGACTGCGCCGCCCGTGGCATAGGGATCATTATACCAGAATAGATCACCATCCTGCATGGTATCGGCGGGATATTGCTGAAGAATGGCATCAACAAGATTGCCGGCTAGTGTAAGGCTTGTGGAGACAACAAGTTCTCCAGCAGGGTTCAGGATGGCGGTGAAGAAGTCCTTTTTTTCGCGTATGAAAGGCGACATTGCGGTTCTGGCAATCAGCGCTTCCATCTCACGACGGGTGGCGTTGAGCATGCCCTTGATCAGCTCTACAGTAATGCGGGATGCGGCGTTATCTGCTGCTGATTTCATGATGCATCCTCACTGATCAGAATATTGCCCCAACTATCTATCTCGCCATGCTGACCGGCAAATAAAACGGTGGTTGTATCCAACTGATCAATGATCGCCGGCCCGCTGATCCGATGGCCGGCAAGTAGCCGCTCGCGACGCCACACTGGCACCTGCTGTTTTTCTAGGCCTTGCAGGACAGCCATGCGGCTATCATCGGGAGGGAGCTGCGATGTATCCGCCTCAGCCAACTGTGGCGGGCTGATTGGGTTCATGCGGCCTGTTGCCTCAAGCCGCAAATTGACAAGTTCCACTGCCCCTTGAGGATCCGAAAAACTGTATAACTGGCGGTGCAGATCATGAAAGCTGCTGACGGTTGAGGCAACTGTCTCATTGGTGATGGGACCATCGGAGAAAGGCACAGTCAGTTCGGTTCCCTGACCGGCATAGCGCAGATCGGCCATGCGCCTCAACTGATGGCGGTCTGTGCCGATACCATCAGCGGAAAGTTTTGCTGCAGCTTCTCCGGATAGACGGTCAAATACCGCGGCGATATCATCCAGATCATAATGACCAGCGCGTTGTAGCCGGGTCAGAGCAAAATCATAACGCAGATCGGTAGACAAAAGGCCCGTGGCACAAAGAATTCCGGGGTGACGGGGCACAAGCAACTGCCGGCTGTTGAGCAGACGCATTAATTCCCCGCCATGTACCGGACCAGCACCGCCAAAAGCGGCAAGGGTGAAGTCAGCAGGATCGAGGCCGCGTTCCACCGTCATGAGTTTCAGGGCACTGTTCATGGTTTCGTTGACAATGGCCAGAATGCCAAGAGCAGCTTCGGTTACGCTCGTTCCAAGTGGTCTTGCGATCTGTTCATCTATCGCGGCGCTTGCCGCCTCTGTATCTAGTGTGACCGCTCCATCCAGCAGGCTTGGCGGCAGACGGCCGAGAACAAGATTAGCATCGGTCACAGTCGGCTGTGTTCCACCCTTGCCATAGGCAGCGGGGCCGGGCACGGCACCAGCACTTTCTGGGCCAACAAGGATTGCACCATTCTCAGCGATGCTGGCTATGGAACCGCCACCGGCACCGATAGTGTGGATATCTATCACTGGCAAGGCGAGCGGCAGGTCATTGATGCGTGTCGTAGTGCTTTTCTGAGGCTGGCCCTGGCGTATCAACGATATATCGGCACTCGTGCCACCGATATCTATTGTAATCATGTCTTCTATGCCGCCAAGCCTGCCAAGAAAGGCAGCGCCACTGGCGCCTGCTGCCGGACCCGAAAGAGCCATATGCGCTCCGGCATGCGCTGCCTCCTTGGGCGGGAAGATACCGCCATTGGATTTCATGATAAACAGTGGTGCCTCGATCCGGCGGTCTTTCAGGCCATCTTCCAGCAGCCGGATATAGCGCCCGACCAATGGTTGAACCATGGCGTTCATCACCGTTGCCATGCTTCGTTCATACTCACGGAACACCGGCAATACTGCCGAGGAACTGGAGATTTCTATATGTGGCAGCCTGCTGGCAAGAAATTCATGCAACTGTACTTCATGGCATTGGTTGGCATATGCATGGATTAAGGCGATGGCGACCGCTTGATAGCCACCTCTTTCAATTTGTCTGGCAAGTGGTTCCAGCTGTGTCATATCTAGAGGGGTGGCGACTGTGCCGTCGCTGAGTACACGTTCCTCCACCTCAAAAATATCACGTGGCCTTATCGGTCGTTTCGGTTTGACCCAGCCATAGAGATTGGCTTCTCGCGGAATTTCCGCACGGCCTATATCCAGCACATGACGAAAGCCACGACTTGTCAGCAACGCGGTTCTAGCGCCTTTGTGTTCAAGAATGGCGTTGGTGGCAACGGTAGAGCCGTGAAAAACGATTTCCACCGCTTCAGGTTCAACCTCAGCCAGCCGCAAAACATCCTCTACTGCATTGAAGAACCCGGTTGCCGGATTTTCAGGTGTGGAGCTTGTCTTGCTGACGACAAAACGGTTCTGCCGGTTGTCAGCAATCACGATATCTGTGAATGTGCCGCCAATATCCACGGCAATGGCAAAGCGGCGTCTGTCTTGCATGATTTAGGGCCCGCCTGTCACGGCCAGAGTCTGACCTGTTATCCAGCCTGCCTGTTCCGACGCAAAGAACAGGACGGCGTTTGCTATATCATCAGGCCTGCCAATGCGACGCATGGCTATGCCCTCTACAAGCGCCTGCTGTTTTTCCTCGCCGTAGGAATGCCATTGTTTGACATAATCCGGGCTCGTTGGCATGAAACCAGGAGCAACAGAATTGACGGTGATTCCGAACTGTCCGAGTTCTGCTGCTAGTTGCTTGACCAGACCTATCTGTGCTGCCTTAGCAGTGCCGTAGCTTTGCACACCGGTAAGGGAAACACCGATGCCAGCACGGCTGGAGATGACGATGATTCGACCATGACCGTTTTGTTTCATCGCAGGGACTACAGCCCGTGCAAGATTAAAAGCGCCATCGAGGTTCACCGCTTGGATCACTCGCCAGTCTTCATCTGTGACATCTTCTATTGGGGTCTTGAATCGCGACCGGACACCACCAGCAGAATGAACAACTACGTCAACCGCACCGGAAGTGGCCTGCTGGCTTATCCTGCTAACAAGATTGGAGACAGCTTGAGGGTTGGTGACATCCAGTTCAATCGGCCTGATCCGCGCGGCTGTATCTGCAGCCAGACCATCGGTGATACCGTCCAATAATGTTGTTTCAATATCCGCTGCCCAGACAGTTGCACCATTGGCGGCAAATTGATGGCAGATCTGCTTGCCTATACCTCTTACTGCACCTGTGACCAGAACTGATTTTTTGTCAAACGTGATATCCATATTCTTTTTTCTTTAAGTGGCAAGGCAGTTCTAAGCATGCATCAGGAGTTGTCGCCGGCCTCCGCAAGGTCGGGGAACTCTTCTGACAATCTGGTAAATCCACGGCGGACTGCAGTGCCATCGCTGCGCCCCGGATCATCAGATGGCAGCTTGTCTATCATACTGAAAACCCTGTGTTTGGCGTAGAAACGCCATGTCACCGGCAGTTTCATTAATCCTTCGGTAAGGGCGTCATAATTCGCCTCTGTCCAGACAGTTTCAAAAGCCTGCTGCGCTTTGCCAACATGATAGAACGAAGCTTCTTTGCCGTCGCCCCCATCGTTGCCGCGTGCCTTGCGGCAGGCCTCTGTTGCCTCTTCATCCAGCTTTCTATCGCTGATTATTACCCCATACTCCTGTTGTGCATGATCGCAGCTGACCCAGCCACGTAACACATCTCTTAGCACCGCTTCCGGATCGCGCTGTAAAGGATCACCCCAGCCACCAGCACCACCGCAGGTGACATGGATGATGTCACCGGGATCGATGGTGACAATATCAGTATTTCGGAGGTCGAATGCGTTATCCCGATCTGGGTTGCGAATGAAGCGGGAAAGCCCGCCAGCCTTGCCGCCGGCGATACCCCAGCCTGAAAACACAGTGCGATCACGATTGCGGGCGGTGACGCGTGTATTTGGGGCTAACGCCTCAAAAACAAGTTCAGTACCAAGTCCACCGCGATGCTTGCCGGGGCCAGCTGAATTGGTCATTAGTCCGTAACGGTGAACTCGGATGCCAGCCTCTACCTCATTGACCTCAACAGGCGTGTTCTTGAGGAAACCCTGATTGGCACCAGAGCCGTCATGGCCATCACCTTCTGCACTGCCACCGGAACCACCGGTCATCGGGTCAATCGCCGCCATTATGCGACGGCCAGAGCGGGTATCAGTTGTGTTGACATTCATAATCGGCCCACCGCTTGCAGGGGCACCCATTAGTCTTTCAGGAGCAGCCTTAGCAAAAGCCCCGAAAGTCAGGCCATGCAAGCGGTTGCAGGAAAGTGTGCGCATCCCAACAGCCGCCGGAAAAACCGGGTTGACGATTGTCCCAGAAGGCAGGATGCAACGACACGCACGGGCAATACCCGAATTTAGGTAAAGCCTAGGGTCGAGGGAATACAGCACATATACAACTCCAACAAGCATCAGGACATGGCGCGGGTCACCACCGGTCGGCATATTCATGGAGCTTTCCAGCTGCGGGTCTGAGCCGGTAAAATCGAGGACTAATTCATCATCATCGATTATGAGGCTGAGTTTCAAGCGGCATGGCCAGCCATTGACAGCGTCCTCATCAATGTAGTCACGGAAATCATAGCGACCATTGGGCAGTTCCCGGATGATGGCCCGTGCTTGCTTTTCGGCATAATCAAGCAGATCGCCGACACCTTCGCGGAATGTGTCTATGCCGAATCGCTCAATCATTTCAGAAACTTTTCTCTCGCCAGTATTGCAGGCAGCAATCTGAGCTTTTAGGTCACCCCAATTTTGTTCTGGGGCACGCACATTGGCAAGAAAGACATCCAGCATCTTCTGGTTCAGTTCGCCCTCACGGAGTATTTTTGTCGGTGGTATCCTAATCCCCTCTTGATGGACTTCAGAAAGTGAGCGTGAAAGCGAAGCGGGCACCGCACCGCCAACATCGGTGTTGTGAATATGACCTACCGAAAAAGCGACGATCTCATCACCATAGAAAATCGGCTTCCAGATATGCATGTCCGGTGGATGCGTGCAGACAAAACCAGAATAGGGATCATTGGTCATGCATATATCACCAGGTTTGTAGTCATCTATCATACGAATAGCGCGGCCATAATTGAGGCCAACAAACCATGTTGCACCAAGTTCAGTGGGGGTGGCGAAGGTTTCTCCCTCCGGGGTCGTAAGCCCGGTGGTAAAATCTTCGGTTTCCTTGACAAAGGTTGAATGAGCGGTGCGATAAAGCGTGAATGCCATGCTTTCGGCAGCCGCACGGGTATGGTTTTTCAGTATCTCCAGTGTCACCTTATCTATTGGCATCAGACTTCTCCCTGCTATGCAAGATCAGGTTGCCGGCGCCATCCACCCGACCTTCAAAATCAGGCAGTACGATAGTTGTCGTATCATCCTGCCCGATGATGGCTGGGCCGCTGAACCTGTCACCAGCGGACAAGTGCTCGCGGTCATAAATTGCAGCCTGTTGCCACGTACCATCTAGCCAGACCCGGGTTTCACCGGCAGCATTCGCCCGACCCGGTTTTTCCTCAGATAGAGGCAGAGTAGGTTTCGGCACAGTACCGGCAACCACCAGCCGAAGATTGACAATCTGGACGGCGGCGTCAGGGTCTGAATGATCATAGACACGATGATGGGCATGATGAAAAGCTGTCGCGATGGCGTTAATATCGGCAGCATCCAGTGCCTGACGGTCTATAGCTGTCTCAATCTCGTAGGACTGACCATGATAGCGCATATCGGCTGTCCAGATAAGCTGAGCATCACCATCAAAAGCCTGTTCTAAAAACAGCCAATTGCGGGCCTCTGCTTCCAGTTCGTCTGCAACCGGTTGGAGCGTTTCAAGACCAATGCTGCTGACTTCGATCATCACCGTTCGGATGAAATCATTGCGAATATCGGCAATTAGGCCGCCATAGGCGGAAAGCACGCCAGGAGTGGGTGGAATTATGACCTCTGCCAGGCCGAGTTCGCGACCGAGATGACAGGCGGTCATCGGGCCGGCGCCCCCAAATGCTACTAGGCTGAAACTTCGCGGGTCCGCACCTTGGCGCGACATCAGTTTGCTTGTTTCCAGGAACATGCCAGAAACTGCAATCTGGATGACGCTCTCGGCAGCCTGTTCAATGGAAAGGTCAAGCTGTTCAGCAAGCGGTTTCAAGGTATCGCGAGCTTTCTCTGGCTTTAGCTCAACCGCACCATAGCCAAGTTTGCCTGCGGAAAGCACACCAAGTGTGGCGAATGCATCGGTAATGGTTGGGCGGCTGCCGCCGCGATCATAGCAGGCCGGGCCAGGAGAGGAGCCAGCGCTTTCAGGGCCGACCTTCAAAACACCGAAATCATCTATCCAGGCGATGGAGCCACCACCTTCGCCAATTGATGTGACGGAAACTGTCGGCACAAAAATTGGAAATTCACCAACTAATTCGCCGCTTCCATAGGCAGCACTACCGTCACGAATGACAGCGACATCAGCACTGGTGCCACCAACATCGAAACTCAACACCTCGTCACGACCAACCCGGCGGGCAATATCTGCAGCACCGATAACCCCAGCGGCGGTGCCTGAAAGCAGCATCGAGATCGGGTCTTTCTTGCCAGCTTCGGCACTCATGACGCCGCCATTGGATTTGCCGATGAGAGGTAGGGCAGGCACCTCGGCTTCATCGAGAGCCTGCTGAAATGCTGACAGATAATGGGCCACCCGACGCTGCACATATCCGGCTACAGTAGCGGTGACGGTTCGTTCATATTCTCTGATCACCGGCCAGACGTCTGAAGAAAGAGTGACCTCCATGTCGTCATGTGATTCGTTTATGAAAGTGCGAACTTGGCGCTCATGTTCAGGATTTGCATAGCTGTGAAGCAAGGCGACAACAATCGTATCTACGCCATCACGTTGGGCTGCTCTCACTGCCTGCTCCACGCTAGCACGGTCCAGCGGTGTGTCGATGCTACCGTCCTTGAGCATTCGTTCGGTTATGCCATAGACGCGTTCTCGGGGCACCAATGGCGTTGGCCGGTGCGAGAAAATATTGTAAGGATCAGGCACTTTGAGACGCGCTAATTCAAGCACATCCTCAAATCCAGCAGTTACGATCAATGCCAATCGAGCACCTCGACGCTGGATGACAGTGTTAATACCTACAGTAGTGCCATGGCTGAACCATGTAATAGAGCTGGCTTTGATGCCTTTGCTGGAGGCTAGTTCTTTCAGGCCGGAAATGATCTCCGAGCCCGGTTTGTCTGGTGTTGAAAGCACCTTAAGAGTTTCTATCTTGCGGGTTTCATCATCAAAAACACAGAAATCGGTGAAGGTTCCACCTATATCAACCGCCACTCTGTAGGCCATTATAACGCTCTCCCCACAGTAATGTTTCGACCCTGCCTCAATTTCTCAACAGGCAGAAAAAGCTGCCTTTCTATGCGTTTTGCCGAATGTTGCAATTCCGCGATTATGTGTTGTTTTTGATGCCAGAATTGTGGTGTCAGCATGACAATATTTATAGCGGCATGGGGGTTGCCTTCTGTATCTCTGATTGGAACTGCGATGCCACTTGCTCCATCTATCCGCTCATCTATGTTGAGTGCATAACCACGACGCCGACATTTTTCTAACCGTTTCATAATCTCGGTTTTTTCGGTCGTTGTCTTGCTGGTGATTGGCTTTCTTTCGAAACTATCCAGATAGTCAATAACGCGCTGCTCAGGAAGAAAGGCTAGAATCGCATGTCCCATGGCTGAACACCATGCTGGCAAAAATGGCTGTTGTGCTGCTCTGTAGCCCATTTCCTTTTTACATTGGCGGTCACTGATAATCTGGATATCAAGCGCAGGGGTCGGGCAGCCAAGAACAACGCTTTCTTCAAAAATATCCAGCAATGCATCCATTTCAGAAGCCGCAGCACGACTAATTGTTCTTGAAATGCCACCAATCCAACGGCTGTTTTCTTTCAGGACGGCTGTTAATTTGAACGTGTTTTTCTCAGATTCTTCTAAATAGCCTTCATTTAGCAGTGTGTTAACAAGCATGAAGGCTGAACTCTTGGGCAGGTTCAACTGACTTGTGATCTGTTTCAGGCCGAGCGGTTTTTCTGCCGCATCAAACAATTCAAGGATGCGCAGTGTCCTGACGGCAGACTTAACACTTTCGGACAAGTTTTGCTCTTCTCTGCTGCTTGATTCACATATGTGAACACTTGTTCATATTTCTAAACAAAACTATTGACGAATAAATAGTCCTGCAGTCAATGTTTTTATGAAGCAAGTTGGGATCGCATGTCACAAAAGCTTGATCAGAGAGTAGCAATTGTCACCGGCGGTGCACGAGGAATAGGCAGGGGGTGTGCCTTGAACCTTGCAGAAGCGGGATGTGCTGTTGTCCTGGTTGACCTACTTGAAGCTGAAATGAGTTCCACCAGCAAGGAGATCGAGGCACTGGGGCAACCCTGCCTGTCGTTCAAGGCCGATGTTGCAGATCACGTCATGGCCAAAAGCATAGTCGCAGCTGTTGCCGAAAATTGGGGCAGGATAGACATACTCGTCAATAATGCAGGCAAATCCATGCCGGTTGGTATCCTGGAGATCACTGAAACTGAATGGGACAAAACTATAGATATCAACCTTAAAAGTTGTTTCAATTGGATTCAGGCTGTTGCGCCTGTCATGCTTGAGTCTGGGCATGGACGCATAGTTTCAATGTCTTCCCTTAACGCCCATAGCGGAGGGGTGACCGCTGCGGTCTCAAGATTCGCATATGCTGCCGCCAAGGCAGGAATTGTGGGGATGACCCGTGCGCTGGCGAAAGAACTGGGGCCACAGATCCTGATCAATGCCATCTGCCCGGGGTTGATCAAAACAGAGGTTGCGAAGAACAAGGTCATTGCCGAGCGCGAGACAGAACTTGTCGAAGGCATCGCTGCCAAGCGTGTCGGCACGCCGGCTGATGTTGCAGCCATCGTTGGTTTTCTGTGTTTATCCGAACCCTGTTTTATTACTGGCCAGGATGTCGTGGTAGACGGCTTCCAGTGGAATAGATAGGTGCAAAATGCACGGTTGCATTTTTCATGCTGGCACAAGCAGGCTGTATTGACTTAACGAAGCTTAGGAGAGCAAAGGAGGAACAGACAATGAAATTTCTCAAATCCCTGAAACCCTTGATGCTGGTGGTTGCCCTTGTTGGCAGTCTTGGAATCACCCAGCAGGCATTGGCGAAGAACAAGTTTATTTTTGCCAATTCATCGCCCTATGACACGTTGGACCCGCATGTCATCTATGATGTTGGCCGAGTCGCGTCACGCCTCAATCTCTATGATGGGCTGCTCCGCTGGCTGGATAACCCGCCGAAACTCGAACCTTGGCTTGCCGAAAGCTATAATATTTCTGCTGATGGTCTGAAATACACTTTCGTCCTTCGCGAAGGGTCAACCTTTCACGATGGCACTCCGGTAGAGGCAAAAGACGTTGTCTACTCAATAGAGCGGATCCTTGCACTTAAGAAAGGTGCGTTCTCGCTTTTCTCGAAATCAATAGCACCTGGTTCAACAAAGGCCCTTGATGCACGCACAGTTGAGTTCAATCTCAATGAGCCTTCATCTATATTCCTTGCCACAGTGCCAGCTATCCATGTTGTCAATTCTGATCTTGTCAAATCAAAGGAAGTTGATGGTGATTGGGGCGGTGTATGGCTTTCTAAGAACGAAGCCGGTTCAGGTTCGTTTGAACTGACTCGCTATGACCCGGCAATCGGTTTCCAGGCCAAACGGTACGCGGATCATTTCATGGGTTGGGGTGACAAATATCTGGATGAGATTGAGTTCCGCACAGTTGTTGAGATCAACTCCCGCGTGCTTGGACTGTTAAATGGTGATTTCCATGGCACTGACGGTTATCTGCCGCAGGACCAGGTGAAGCGCCTGGCAGCATCGGATAATGTCTATGTCATGGAAGAAGAGTCGATGCGCATTTTCTATTCCATCATTCATAATGGCCGCAAGCCGTTTGATGATGTCAATCTACGCAAGGCCATCTCCTATTCTTTCGACTATGACGCCTTCATCGACAACATTCTCTCCGGTTCCGTTGCGCGGAATCCGGTGCCGCTGCCGAATAATATTTGGGGTGCCCCGGAAGGAGTTGGTGGTTATACCTATGACCTTGAAAAGGCGAAGGAATTTCTTGCCAAGGTCAAGCAGCCAATCCCCGAGATCACGCTTGGTGCGCTTGCCGGTTATGGTCAGACAGAACAGGCTGCGGCACTGCTCCAGAATGGTCTCAACAAGATTGGTTTGAAGACAAAAATTGTTGCAGAGCCTTGGTCAGTTGCTTCCAAGAAGATGCGTGACGAGCAGCAAATGTATGACCTGCTTTTCTTGTGGCGTTCGACCTATTACGCTGACCCGAATAACTGGGTTGGTGAAATGTATGCCTGTGATCAAGTGGGGGCGCGTAACAATTCCTGGTATTGCAAGCCCGAGGTGGACAAGCTCCTAATGGAAGCACGGGTTGAGCCTGACCAGGCCAAGCGTGCTTCAAATTATGAAAAGGCTGCGAAAATGGTCATGGATGACGCCGCCGGGGTGTTTGTTTACAACACCAAGTGGTTTGGCCCTTACAACAAGAATATTAAGGGTGTTCGCTTCTCGCCAATCGGCAACGCTCAGGAAATGCGTTGGGTCTATTTCGACTAGACCTAGTGACAATATCAATGGATGCGACCCTTATTGGGTCGCATCCTCTAACTCTCTCGCTGATGGTGGATTGTTAAAGTCTTCTTTTCTCACAGGTTGATTTCTTTCAATGCGTATTCTTGTGCTGATCATCAACAGACTGGCTTGGTTTATTCCGACTTTGATTGGGTTGATGATAATCACCTTCACCATCAGTCATATCATTCCTGCTGATCCGGTGGCATTTTTTGCTGGTGAGAACGCCACCGCGGAACAGATAGCCGAATTGCGTGCCAGATATGGTTTCGATAAACCTTTGCCGGTGCAGTTATTTAATTATTTCATCGGTGTCTGCCAGGGAGACCTGGGTATTTCGCTTTACACCCAGAGGCCGATTTCTGAAGATTTGTTGTCTCGTTTGCCGGCGACAATGGAATTGACCATTATGGCGGTGATTTTTTCGTCCGTTGTCGGGGTTCCGCTTGGTGTCATTGCGGCGGTCTACCGCAATTCAATGCTAGATCATGTGTTACGGGTCATCACTGTCTCCGGTCTTGCTATCGCCAGTTTCTGGCTTGCTATCCTGTTCCAGTTACTGTTTGCCATGGAATTGCAGCTGACCCCGCTGCAGGGAAGGATAGATGGCTGGGGCCCTGATCCGGTGACCGGTTTCTTCATCATAGATAGTTTGCTCACTGGTGATATGGAAAGCCTTGGCAGTACCGCTTCGCACCTCGTCCTACCAACTCTGACGCTAGCTTTTCCTGCGATGGCAACGATTGTCCGTTTCACTCGTGCAGGCGTGCTGGACGCGATCAATTCAAATTATGTGTTATATGAACAAGCGATGGGTTTTCCAGGTAG
>MDSW01005177.1_pt1 | contig 14566 bp, 6 predicted proteins | sample 811171 | NCBI WGS metagenome assembly MDSW01 (sample SAMN05326641, study PRJNA326480) | marine metagenome | isolation source: seawater | place: Atlantic Ocean: North West | collected 2012 | reverse complement strand
CCGCGGCCGCGGCAGCGTCGCCGCCGACGAGGTCGGCGGGGCCGACGCGGTCGGCCGCGCCTCGCGCCGTCGCGTCCGCCGCGGAGGACACCCCGAGAGAAAGCGCGCCGCCGCCGCCGCTGCCGCCGCCGCCGCCGCGGCGGGGCTGCGCCAGCACCGCCCTCGCCGCGAGCGTCGCCGCGATGATCGTCACCTGCTTCGTCAGCGCATCGCCCTCGCACCAGTGCGTCGCGATCGTCGTCGCGGTTCGAAACAGACCGTGGCACAGCGCGGACGCGACGAGGCCGGGAATCTGCTCCGCGTCGCGCGGCGCCGACGACGACGCGCCGAGACTTTGCGTCTCCGCGCCCGCGGCCAACAGCTCCGCGCGCGCGGCCGCGAGGACGTACTCGCGGAGGAGCGCGCCGAGGGTGGTGGCGTCCGGCGGCGGCGGCGTCTTGCGGCGGCGTTTCGGGTGCGGCGGCGTCTTCCGACGCGCGGCGAACCCCGTCGTCGTCGTCGTTCCCTCGCGCGGTTCCGTCTCCGTCTCCGTCGTCGCCGTCGCCGTCGCCGCGCCGTCGTCGCCGCTCCGTCCGAGCTCGTCCTCCGTCGCCGTGACGTCGTCCTCGTCGCGGACCGTCTTCGCGTCGACGCCGTCGACGACGACGCGCTCGCGCTCGCGCTCGACGACGCTGCGTTCTTTCGGAGAGCACAGACGCAGCGCGTTGATCGTCGCGAGCAGCGCGGCGACGTGCGCTTCGAGCGCGCGCGAGAGCCGCGCCCTCGGATCGCCCGTCGTCGGCGCGAGGGGCGCGACGACGCCGGCGACCCGCCCCGGCGTCGTCGGGCGGTACGACGCCGGCGACGCACTCCCCTCCGCGGCATCCGCGGCGACGGTCACCGCCTCGCGCAACCTGCGCGCGTGCCTCAGCGTCGCCCCCGCGGCGTCCCTCGGCCGCCCGCGCGAGACGAACAACGCGTGAAGCATCAGCGAAGGGTGCGGCGTCGCGTCGACGGGCGACGACGCCGCGCGCCCTTCCAACGCGCGCACGACCGTCGGGAGCCGATCGTCACCGAACGGCAAGGACACGAGCGCCTCCGCGCCCTGTCGAACGTCTCCGGGCTCGCACATCGCGGCGACTAACCGTCGGATTCCAGCCGTTTGCGCGTCGGCGCCGGGGACGCTGAGCACCGCGGCGTACGCGCCGCGCCAATCGCCGACGTCGAGCGCGTACTGCAGCAAGTTGGCCCACAGACGCGCCGCGCGCGACGCTCGGCGTTCTTCCGGCGACGATCCGCTCATCGAATCGGCGTCGGCGTCGTCCGGCGGCGCGGCGTCCACCTCGCGCAGCGCCGCGTGCGCGCACTGCATCGCGCCCTCGCCGCAGCCCAAGCGCTCGAAGAAGAGCATGAGCGTCTCGTAGTACTCCAGACGCGACGCCGGCGCGGACGCGACGGCGGCGGCGGCGGGGAACCCCGACATCAACCCCCGGAGCAGCTTCACGAGGTGCTGCACGAGCTCGTCGTCTTCTCTCTCGCCGCCGACGCCGCTCGCGGCGCGGAAGAAGAGCCGCGTCGCGCGCCGCGTCGCCGCGTCGAGCGCGTCGTCGGTCGCCGCGCTCGCGACGTCCGCGCTCGCGCGCAACGCTTGCAAAAAGAGCAACGCCGGCGCGTCGAAGGCGTCGTCCGAGACGTCGCCGGGCGTGGGCGCTCGGGAGAGCTCGAGAAGCGTGCCCAGCGCGTCGAGCTCGCCGCCGGCGTAGAGCTCCGCGCCGATCTCGACCGCGCGTTTGAGCTCGTTCCCGGCGCCGCCGCCGTCGCCCGAGGCGCCGCAGACAACGTCGGCGGCGAGCGACGCGCCCGCCGCCGTCAACGCCGCGGACCCGCGCCCCCAGAAAAAACCGCCGCCACCGATGCGTTTCTGCATTTCCCCGGAAGGAAGCACCGCGAACGCGAGCGGCGGCGGCGGCGACGGCGCGGCGGCGGCCGCCGCGGCGCCCGCGCACGGCGTCGCGACGAGCCATCGCGCGATGAGCGCCGTCTTATGCGCCGCCGCGCATCGCGCGAGCGTCGCGACGGCGGCCGCGGCGGCAGCCGCGTCGCACCCGACGCGCTCGCCGCCCCATCTGCACGCGCCGAGGAAGAGCAGCAACCCGCGGCACGCGGCAACGCGCGCGTTCGCGTGCTGCCGCGCCGCGCGCGCCTCGACGACGCTCGGCCACGTCGTCGTCGTCGTCGTCTCCCCGGGCGGCGGCGGCGATCGATCGACTTTGATCCACTCCAACGCGTCGAGCGCCGACGACACAGCGTCCGCGGGCAACGCACCGAGCGACCGCACGAGCTTCCGCAGCGACCCCGCGAGCTTGCGCTGCGTCGCGCGGCGCTCGCGCGACGCCGCCTTGGCGACGTCGTCCATCGCCGCCCTACTCCGCGCGGTCGCCGCCGCCGTCGCCTTCCCCCCCGCCAGCGCCGTCGCCGCGTCGAGCCAATCCTCCGTCGCCGCGCGCGCGTCCGAGTCGCCGCCGCCGCCGCCGCCCGCGCAAACCCCGCCGGACGCGACGAGATCCAGGGCGTGGCACCCCGGGGATCCGAGGAGCGCGCAGAGGTACGCGCCGATCGTCATCGCCTTGGTCGCCGGCGTCGCCGTCGCCGGGAGCGCGAACCCGCCGCGTCGGACGCCCTTCTCCGAGCCGTACCCCGGCGCGCTCGCGGCGGCCGCGGCAGACGCGAGCGTCGCCTCGAGCGCGTCCAGAGGGCGCATGACGCCGATGGCGCCGCCTCTGGAGACGCACAGCGCGCAGCCCGCGACGGGGACGAGGCCGCTCGCGGCGCGTCGAGATTTCCACGCCGCCGCGTAGGACGTCGCGAGGCGTTTCCACGCGTCGACGGCGTCCGCGCCCGCCGCGCGGTCGCCGCCGGCGGCGAACGCGATCGCGGCCGCGGCGGCGCGGTCCGCGGGCATCCCGCGCGGCGGCGCCGGGAGCTCGCGGAGGCGCAGCGCTTCACGGAGGACGACGTCGCTGCTCACGCCGTGCGCGGAGAGCTGCGCGCTCATCGCGTCCGCGATTTCCCCGGCGGCGGCGCCGCCGCCGCCGTCGCCCGCGAGGCCCAGCAGCGCGCTCGCCGCGCCCGCGGCGTCGCCGCCGCCGGCGCTCCACTGCGCGAGGTGCGATGCCGCGTCCGCGAGGTCGTCGCACGGGTGCGATCTGTTCAGCGCCTCCAGCGGCCACGCCTTGATCGTCCGCGAAGGAGCCCTCCTCCTCGTCCCCGCGCCCGCGTCGATCGAACGCGATCGAGACGTCTTCTTCATCTCGTCCCCCTCCTCCTCCTCCTCCTCCTCCTCCTCCCTGAGCGCCCACAACACGCCGTCGCAGATCGCGATCGCGGACGTCACGCCGTCGCCGCCCACGACCGGGGAGTGGTACGTCACGCTCGCGTGGTGGGCGTCCAGCCGGAGCTGGTACACGTGCGTCGCCGTCCGCTCCGAGGATTGATCCTCGCGCGTCGTCGCCGCGAGGTATCCGTCGCCGACGCACATCGTCACCGCCTCGCGCGCTCTTTCGCCGCCGTTCGCGCCGTCTCCCTGGATTTCATCACCCTCGCCGCCGCCGCCGCTCACGCCGCCGATGCCGACCGCGGGCAGCGCGGCGCCGAGCACCGCGATCGGCTTGTGCGGCGTCGACAGCTCGTGCACTTGCAGGTGACAATCCGCGCGCAGCGACGCCAGCAGCGTCGCGCCCGCGTCGTTGGGCACCTCGCACAGCGCCCGGATCTCGTGCTCGCCGCCCATACCGCCGGTGCCCGCGACCGCGTTCCATAAACGCGCGAGCGTGGGCGGTTTCAACTCGCAGGCTGGGGAGAGATCGTCGGCGAAGAGCACCGCCGTCCTGCCGCTTTTGCCGCCCACGGCGACGAGGTCGCCGCCGACGGCGCGCATCGTCGTGATCCCCTCCAGCGGCGCTAACAGCGCGGGCGACGCGCGAGGCGACGCGATCACGTCGCTCGGCGTCAACGACGCGAGGAGGCACGGGCGCCGCGAGGCGCGGACGGACGACGACGACAGCGCCGAATCGGCGTCGATTCGGACGCGGTAGAGCGCGCCGTCGACGTCCGCGACGACGAGGACGAGGCGCCTCGCGCGAAGGGTGGGCGGCGCGAGCGCCGCGCACGGCGCGAGCGCGCGCGGGAAGACGACGCGGACGGCGTGCGACTTGGACGGGCCCGGGCCGTCGCGCGCGTCCGCGGCGGCGTCGGCGCGCGTCAGGAGCGGCGTCTCGGTCAGGAGCACCGCGGCGCCGTCCTCCGGGTCGATCGACCAGCCGACGAGGCGCGTCGCGCCCGTCGCGTCGTCGACGGCGACGCCGCCGCTGACGTCGCGCGCGTTCGTGCGCACGACGCGATCGACCGCGCCGGGGGCGAGGACGACGCGGTGGGACGCGTGCTCCTCGAGGAGGACCTCCGCGAAGCCCTCTCGCGTGGCGACGCCGACGCCGTCCGCGCTCCGGCCGAAGCCCGCGAGTCGCCCCATGGGCGGAGAGAAACGACGGCGAAAGTCCTTAAGGATCGGCGTTCACCACGCCAACGCGGTCGTATGGGGACCAGTGTATAGAACTCGGACGCGATCGATCGATCGATCTGAGCGAGCGAGCGACGACGACGACGACGACGACGGCGCGCGTACCGCGCCGATCTGACCCTCCTCCGGGGGAAGACGACCGAGACGCCTCCGCGCGGACGATCCAGGGCGTGACCCGCGCGCGATGCGACGATGCGGCGGAACCCTCGACACCGGGGTCGGCGCGCGCGTCTATGCCGCGAGCGGGCGGGGGCATTATTTTCAAAAAAGCCAGAAAAAAGCGAGGAAACACTCGTCGCTTCTGTTCACTACGTTTCGTGGGCGGGTCTCTACGATGGACTATGAACCGCGACGACGCGCGCCGCTTCTACGCTACTGCTACGAATCACGCCACATCACGGCAGAAACATGTGCAGGAGGCACAACACCGGGGGCGCGAGCGCGGCGGCGACGACGAACGCCTCGATGCCGTCTCTCCTCCCGCGCACTCTACCCGCGCCGCCGCGTCCCTTTGACATCTTTTCATCCTCCGCGTTGAACGCCTCCGCGAGCGACCGTCTCTCTCTCCCCGCGGTCGTCCTCGCGGCGTCGTCGACCCAGCCGACGTCCGCGCCGTAGACGACGTCCGTCCACCACCGCTCCCCGTGCGCGTTCCTCGACACCGCGTCGCGCCGCAAGCGCTCCCTGAGCTCGTCCTCGTCGACGACGACGTCGATCGAGGGGCCCGCCGCGCGTTTTTCTTCGCCGCCGCTTTGACCGCCACGGCGACGGACGGCGTCGGCGTCGGCGAAGAACTCCGTCACGCGGACGTCGCGCAGCTCCCGGTGGCGGTAATTCTCCAGCCTCGGCCTCGCCGTGGACATGATCGCCTCCTTCGACGCGGCGCGAAACAGCTCGTCCATCCGCGCGTCGGAGTCGACGTCCCTCACGCGCGCCTCCGCGAAGCCCAAAATCGCGGAAGAAAAGCGGTCGATCACCGACAGTCCCAACGCGCGGTCGACGCCGCCGCTGAACGAATTCTCGCCGCGTCGCGACGACCCGATGCTGATGACGCGCGGCGATCTGATCTCGTTCGCGAGCGTCTCCGCCTGACACGTGTCCACGATGAATAACACCTCGTTGTATCGCCCCACCGCGTGCATGTGCGACAGCGCGTCCGCGACGTCGCGCGACAGGATCTCGCGTTGGTCTTGAAACTTTAAAAACTCGTCGCCGCCGTGGCCGGTGAGATAGAACAGCACGTTGCTTCCCGCGTCGCTGCGCAACCGTTTCGACTCGGGCGTCGACGGCGGATGCTCGCCGTATAAAACCCGCAGCACGTTCTCCGGGGTGACCTCGTACCCGCGGTAGTCGATCTCGACGTCGGCGCCGTACAAGTCCGTGGCGTGCGATTCGTCCGCGAAGATTTTCGACGCGAAGACGTTCCTCGCGTCGCACGCGAAGTCGTCCGCGAGCATGAGCACGATGTTCGAGTCCGGTATCCCCAATCGCTTCACCGTGCGGTAGAACGACAGCGTGTTCGCGGCGTGGCGATAGTTGAACCAGTACCTGGACGTGTCCACGAGCACGGCCCAGTTGTTCGTGTGGTTCGACGTCGACGTCGACGACGACGACGACGACGCGAGGGAGGGTGCCGCCTCTTCGCTCGACCCGCCGCTCGACCCGCTCGCGCGCGCCGCGCTCGACGCCGCGCGTCCCGGGGTAGGCGCGAGGACGAGGAATGAGACGAGGAGGAGGAGGAGGAGACGCGTCGGCGACGCGCGCGATGTCGTCATCGCGCGCGACGCCCGCGCCCGCGCCCCGAGCACTGGCGACCACGACGGCAGATTCGGAAGGGCCGGTCATAAAAATCCACTCGCAGACGTACAACTAGACGCGTCGAATCAGACGCGTCGCGGGCCGCGTCGGCGGGGGAAGTGCACTGCATCCCGCGCGCGACACGCTCGCGCGCCGCGCGCTCAACCCCGAAATGTCCTCCGGAGTCATGACGGACGAACCTTACCGTCTCGGGTGCGTCGCGATCAGTGCCCTCGCCTCGTCCCGACGCGGCGACGCGCTCGACGAGACGCGTCGATCGGCGCCCTGAATGAATGATTCGGGAACCCAGTCTTATTAACGAACCACCTCCCGAACCCTCCTCCTCCGCCCCTTCCCTCTCGCTCGCAGCGTCCGTCTCCTCTCGATCGAGGCCGGCGGCGGGAACGTCTACTGCGACTTCAGCGTCGACGGCGGCGAGGTCGTCAAGTCCAACGTCGCGGTCAAGGGCAAGTGCCTCGAGTGGGAGTGCAACCACTCGCTCTGGGTCGCGGACCCGACGACCGCGACGCTCCTCGTGAAGATCCGCGCCGCGCCGCAGATGATCCCGCGCGTCTCCTCCGGACCGGGCGGCGTCGTGCAGCCCCCGAGCAAGGGGAAGGTGCTCGGGACGATCGTGATCTGCGTCGACGAGCACGTGTGGAAGCCCGGGGACCCGTTCCCCAAGGCGCGGTGGTTCGAGGTGACGGGCACGGAGGTGCGTTCTCCTTACACTGGTTCCCATACGACCGCGTTGGCGTGGTGAACGCCGATCCTTAAGGACTTTTGCCGTCGTCTCTCTCCGCCAACCCCTCGCTTTCAACGCCCGCCCTCGATGCCTTTCAACTCCAACTGACACCTTTCAACTCCACCCCGACGTCGCTTTGTATGGAACGACCCTGAGATTCGGAAAGCCGTCCGCATGCAGCTCGTGTGCCGCAAAGCGCCGCCGGCGTCGGACGTCGCGGCGAACGAGCTCAAGGTTCTCGTCGGGACGTGGAACGTCGGGAACGCGCACCCGGCGGCGGACCTCACGTCCTGGCTCGACGTCGGCTTGGGGCCCGAGCACTCGAAAGCGGTGGCGTCCAGATGGGGCCCGGACGCGGAGTGGCCGGCGACGGAAAAGTTCGACGCCGAGCTCGACGACTGCGTTCCCACGAAGTTTGGGACGTACGACATGATCGTCGTGGGGTGCCAGGAGGGGGATTACAAAGCCAGGCCGGGGTTCGACGGCATCGACGAGGACTGGTTCTCGGTGCTCGCGGACGCGGTCGGCGACTCGTACTCGTTGCAGGTGCGTACAAACGTTTTTCACCCACGCTCGGTTTCAAAATTTGATCGCTCCCCCTTTCAACTACTGACCGGTGAACTGTTTTTGTATGGAATGGCCCTGCAGTGCGTCAACGTGTTGGGGCAGATGCGCATCGCGGCTTTCGTGCGCGTCGACGCCGCGCCGGCGTTCCACTTCTGGCAGAAGTCCACGGAAGCGACCGGGATCGGGCACATCATGAACAACAAGGGCGGCGTCGGGATCGCGTGCCGCGCGTGGGACACGACGCTGTGCTTCGTCAACTCGCACCTCGCCGCGCACGACGACATGGCGTCGCGAAGAGACGACGACTTCGCGGAGATCGTCGCCGGGTGCAAGTTTGGCGAGAAGCTCGAGTGCGTGCAGGCGTTTCATCACGTCGTGTGGATGGGCGACCTGAACTACCGGTGCGAGTACGGCTTGGACGGGTCGGAGAAGAAGTTGGATCGAAAACCGACGGAGAAACGCGTGGACGACATGATCGCCAAGATCGGCTCCGAGGACGACCCCAACGGCGCGGCCGCGCGCGCGGAGGTGTTCGAGACGGACCAGCTCACGCGCTCGCGTCTGAACGGCGACGCGTTTCTCGGGTTCAGCGAGGGAGACCCCGCGAAGTCGCACATGCCGACGTTTAAGATGCTACGAGAGCCGGGGTTCAACTACAAAAAGCAACGGACGCCGGCGTGGTGCGATCGCGTCCTCTGGAAGACCGCGGAAGGGTTCAGCGCGAGGCAGACGACGCTGTACGCCGCCGGGAAGATCGGCAGCTCGGACCACAAGCCGGTCGCGGCCGGTCTGAGCCTCGAGACGGTCGCGCACCCGAACGTCGTGCACTTTGAAGACGTCGAGGACTTTGGCGAAGGCAGCGGCGCGGCGGCGCCCGCCGCCGCCGCCGCCGCCGCGACCACCGCGGGCGTCGAGCTCGAGGTGGACGACGACGAGCCGCCGACGCCGAAACCAGGGGTCAAGCGCGTCGGGTACGCCACGCAGCAGCCGCTGGGGACGTCGCGACGGAGCTCCCCGGGTCTCCTCGCGCGTCTGTTCCCGTGCGTGTGCGGCCCGAACGCCGACTTGAACTACGACGACTGCGAGTACGAGCTCGCGTTCGAATCCCTCTCCGGCCACGACCTGAAGTCCGCGGACGTGACCGGGAAATCCGACCCGTACGTCGTCTTCTCCGCGGACGCGCTCGCGCGCGCGCCGACGACGAAGACGAACGCGAACGCGCGATGGAAGACGTCGACGGTGAAGTCGACGTTGAACCCGACGTGGAAAAAAGAGGACGTTCCCGCGTTGCCTCTTCTCGTGTCCGACGGTCGCGTCCTCCGCCGCGAGCATCTCATGTTCCGCGTCATGGACTACGACGCCACGAGCGCGGACGACGCGATCGGGTACGGGCGGATGTATTTGGGGCCGCTCGGGGACGCGCTCGCGGAGGGGAAGACGGAGGCGGCGGTCGAGCTCGCCGTGCCGTTGACGCTTCACGGCAGACGCGCGGGCGAGCTGCGGGGGAAGGTGCTCGTTCGGAAGCGTAAGTAAGTAGTGTTACAGCATATTAATCTACTCTTATTCTCACGACGACGACGACGACGACGACGACTCGAGACGTTCTACTACTTGATGTTCAGGCTCTTCATCATCTTGTCGAGGAAGCCCTTCTTCGGCTCCGGCGGCGGCGGCGGCGGCGGCGCCGCCGCTTCCTCCGCGGCGATCTCCGCGACCGCGGCGACGCCGCCTTCCACCGCGATCGGCGTTCGCGATCGCGGCTCGTCCAACGACACTCTCACGCTCGCCTCCGACACGCTGGTTCGCGCGCTGCCGCCTTCGCTGCCGATCGGCGACAACGTCCCGCCGGCGTCCGCGATCCCCGCGCCGATTCTAATTCGCTCCGCCGAGTCCAGCGAGTACCTCCCGTGCTCCCTCGCGCCGCTCCCCGCGACCACCGGCGCCTCGAACATCGCCCTGCTGCCGCCGCCGCCTCCGCCGCTCGCCGACCTCCCCGCCGCCACGGAGATGGACGGCTCGCTGTCGCGCCGACCGAACCGACGCGCGAGCCCCGCGAACGCGCCGCCGCCGCCGCCGCCGCCGCCGCTCTTAGGCGACCGCGACCCCCGCGACCCCCGCTCCCCCTTCTCCGCGCCCTTCTCGCGCCCTCGCGCCCTCGCCGCCATCGTCGCCGCGGACGCGACGGACGCGAACGACACCTTCCCCGGGGTGATGATCGAGTGCCACAGCAGCGCGTCCGCCATCGTCTCGTGCGCGGTCCACCGCTCCGGGAGGGTGACGCACGAGCGCGGGGAGGAGAGAAAATCGCGCAAGAGCTCGCGCAGGAGCGCGTCGTGCGTCGACAACATCGCGTGCCGCGCGCCTTCCATCTGCGCCACGAGCGCGACGTTCATACCGAGCTCCGCGATGCGCTGCCCGGCGTCGCCGGTGATGTGCGGCCGGTTCGAGGCGTCGCGCGAGAGGAGGCGGACGACGTTCTCGGAGACGCTGCCGCGTCGGCCGAAGAATTGGTCCTCGCTGCCGTTGACGCACAGCGTCGGGATGTCGCGGCGCCAGCGGCTTCCGAACACCCCCGTCGCCGCGTTCGCTTCGTTGTTCCTCTGGCTGGCCGTCGTCGTCGTCGTCGCGCCGCCGCCGCCGCCGTCGTTCTCGCTGCACCGCGCGGACCGCCCGCCGTGCGACGAGACGTCCTCGTCCGTCGCCGTCGTCGCCAGACTCGCGCGCGAGTCCCCCGCCGCGCTCGCCGCGCTCGCGTCGTCGTCGCCGTCGCCGCCGCCGCCGCCGCCGGAGAGCTCCAAGTCGCCGCGCGACGACCCGCCGCCCGCCATCCCGGCCAGCGACCGCGAGCTCGGGGTCCCCGGAAACGACAGGTCAGACTCCCCCGTGCGCACGCGCTTCAGCGTGTGGTAGGTGAAGTAGTTGGGCTCGAGCGAGTACGCGATGTTGACCCTGCCGAGCAGCGCGTCTCGGTCGTCGTCCTCGCGGTCGTCCGGCCGCCACGATTTGTCGTCCATCATCCCGAGCACGACCGCGCCTTCGCTGTTTCCCGCCAAAAATATCCCCCGGGACGCGACGCGCTCGGGAAGCTGCGTCAGCAGCGACGTCAGCGCCGCGTGTTTCACCTTGAGCGTCGTGTCGTACACCAACGCCAGGCGGTCGCTGCTCGCGAACTGCTCGGCGCAGGACTGGTACACTAACGTCCCAGACGCGGGCGTTTTCGCGGCGTACAGCAAGTTTTGCTCCCAGTACCCGTTCGGTTCGTCGCGCGACACCGACCGCGGCGGCCGCGAGCGCAGACGCGTCGGCCAGCCGGCGAAGTCGTCGGGGCTCATCGCGACGTGGCCGAGCGACGCGAACACGCGCAGGTACCGAAGCGAATCCCCCGCGACGCCGCCGCTGCCGGCGAGGAAAAACACCGCGGGCTTCGCGTCGCCGTGGACGCTCACGGCGTCGTCTAACGCCGCGATCGCGTGGAATGCCTCCATCCCGAGTCCGGGCTCGGGCTCGGGCTCAGACTCCCCCGTCTCGCCCGTCGTCGTCGTCGTCGTCGTCGTCGTCGCGCCAACCTTCGCCGCGAGTCTCCGGAGCTCCGCCCCGAGCTCGCGCGCGCGTCCGATCCACAGCGTCTTCTTCCCTCTTCTCTCCGCGCCGCCGCCGCCGCCGGACTCGTTCGCGGTGTCGTCCACGTCCACGTCGTCGTCGACGCGCAGCGGCGGCGGCGGCGGCGGACTCGGCGCGTGCTCCGGCACCGACGCCGCGGGCTTCCTCGTCGGCGGCGGCGTCCCCGGCGGGGACGCGAGGATCGCCTCCGGCGGCGGCGACGTCTCCGCGGCGTCCCCGGAGACGTTCGGGACGAGGCCTGGGATCGCGCGGACGTACGCCTCGGGGAGGCACATCACCATGAACTCGTGGACGTTATCCTGCGCGGGAAGGGGATGACGCGACGGGTTGAGCGTCGGAAGGGACGGGACGGGACGGGACGGGTGGATTATCGCGAACGGGGGGGCGATTCGCTTTCCGCCTCGACGCGTCGCGCGACGACGCCAGGGTGGGTTCCGCGTCGAGCGCACCGTGACGTGCGCGAGTTCCTCCGGGGTGATGACGAGATCCGGGAACATCGGCATCAGCTCCGCGAGCGGCGGCGCGTCCACGCCGCGCGGCGGCGAGGGCGCCGCCATGCTTCGCGCGCCCCCGTCGCGTCGAACAGAACTTTTTAGCGCGGGCGAGGTGCCTAGCTAGCTATGATAGCGAAATGCGGAGTATCCGAGCGCTCGGCGAACGCCCCCGCCCGAACGACCCCGACGCCGCGGTCCCGGCCGCCGCGCGAGTCCGCGCGCGCGATGTGCGCGCCGAGGGTCGCGACTCGCTTCGCGCTCGCCCCCGCGGTCCTCTCGCCCCCGTCGCCTTCGCGCGAGCGAAGGTCTGCGGGGTGGAATATTTTCACGGCGCGCTTTTTTCTTTTCTCCAGCCGTCGTCCGCCAACGAAATCCGAGTACACGTCACCGTCGCGTCGCGCGCCCTATCCGGTAGGCGCGCACACGCGACCGCGCGCCGCGCGCGAGAACGACCGCGCGAGGACAGGACCCGTCCCCCTCGAGACTTCACGATGAATGCTCTCGTCGCGCCGTCGACGACGCGCGTCGCGGCGCGCGTCGCGTCGCCCGCGTCGCGCGCGCGTCGAAACCCTCGTGCCGCCGCGGTCGGGCGGTCGGCAACGAGACGATCGTCGATCGCGACGGCGTCCGCGTCCGCCTCCTCCTCCCCCTCCTCCTCGGGCGACCGCGGCCGCCGCGCCGTCCTGAGCGACGCCGCGCTCGCGGCGATCCTCGCGAACGTCTCCGTCGGGACGCGCGCCGCGCGCGCGGGCGACGATAAGATGGTCGGCGCGTATCTCCCCGAGGACGCGACCGTCCCCGGGTTTTACGACTTCACGCCCGACGCGAAGCGCACGCCCGCGCTGCGCGCGGACGCGCTCGGGATCTACCACATCGCGCTCCCGCCGACGTGGAAAGAAGCCCCGGTGTCGAACGCGCGGAGCGGGAACTACTGCCAGCCGCGGTGCGACGAGGCGACGACGGAGGTGCAGTTCGTCGACCCGACCGCCGGCTCGGTCCAGATAATCATCATCCCGACGACCAAGCTTCTGATCGCGAAGAACGAGCCGTCAATCGAGGACGTCGGCGAGTTGAACGGGCTGATCAACGCGATCAGCCCGTCGATCACCGGGTCCGTCGCGGTCGAGCCGGAGGAGATCGTCTCCGCGGAGGAGGTGAAGCACGAGGGGAAGACGTATTACGCGTACGAGTTGCTCACGCCGTTCGCGGAGTTCGGGCTGCACAACGTCGCGAAGGTGTCGACGTCGAAAAATTACGTCGTCATCGCCGCGCTGGCGGCGAGCGAGAAGCAGTGGGGGAAATCCGAGGCGGACTGCAAGAAGATTCTGGACTCGTTCCGGGTGAACGTCTGACGCGGTGCGTAAGTTATCGTACCTGTACGTGTAGCCCGAAAAAAGATAGAGTTGTACAACTACCACCGCAAGAAAAGAAGAAGTCGTCGTCGTCGAGTTCGTTCGTTCGTTCGTTCGTTCTCGTCTTCGCACTTCGCACGCGCTTCCTCGCTACGCTATCTACCCCCGCTCGCGCGCGCCGCACCTTATCTCATCACTTCTCCTTCGACTTCCCCCCGTCGTTCTTCTTCTTCGGAAACACCCCTCCCACGGCGGCGGAAAACGCCGACTTGGCGGCAAACTTGCCGACGTTTCCAGCCACCTTGCCGATCACCGGCGCCGCGCGCTTCACGACCTCTATCCCCGCGTCCGCGGTCAACTTGACGCCCTTTTGCACCGTCGGGTTCTTCGCCACCTTCTCCGCCTCGGACGCCACCTTCCACGCCGCCTGCGCCGTCGACGGGCGCTCGCGTTCGATGGAATCCAAGCCGCGATCGACCGCCTCGAGCGTCCAGCCGACGATGCCGTCCTTCTCCTTGCCGCCGCGCGACGTTCTGGCGCCGTTCCTCCGCGCGAGCCGCTCCTCCGCGGCGTCGACGTCGTCGGCGAGGTCCTCCGCGGTCGCGAGGAGCGCGGCTTTGCTCGAGATGACCGTCGGCGCGACGACCGGGGCGCCGGCGGGGCGGCGTCTCGCGGGGGGCGTCGGATTGGGAGGATTCGGACGCGACGGCGTCGCCGCGGGCGGCGTCGCCGCGTCGGTGCCCATGCTGCCCGGGATGGACTGCGACGGCTCGTCCTCGCCGCGCGCGGCGTCGAAGATGGAGACCGCGCGCGGCGTCACCGGCCCCGCGCGAGACGCGCGCCGCGCCGGACCCCGCGTTCGCGCGGCGCGAGGCGCGCGTCCGCCGACGCCACCTCCTCCTCCTCGAACCGCCGCCCGCGACGACGATCCGCGCGGGAGCGTCGCGCCGCGCGGGGACGCGGCGGCGGCGGCGGCGGCGAGCATGACCGCTCGCGACGTGGGTGCTTGCTCCGACGAACGGCCTTTCGCGCCGCGGTCGCGCGCGAGAGACGCTCTCGGTCGCGCCGCGCGCGTCCTCTGGCGCGCGCGATCGTCCGCGCCGGCGCGTCGTTATCTCCCGCCCAGCCGAGCTGGCCGTATCTTCGCGCGGAACGTGCGACGCTCGTGCCTCCGACGGTTTGTTTGAACGTCCTGTCGAGTCGGCTCCGTCCGGGGTACACGGCCGACTCGACCCCGGATGAACGAACCAACGAACGCCTCTTCTGCGCGCTCGCGTCGATCCGAACTACACGTATCTATCCTCCCCGTCCTCGCTGTCGCTCTCCTCGAGCTCTAAGGCGACGTGCCGCCGCGCCGAGGCCCCCCCGCTGTCGTCGCCGCCCGCGCCCGCGCCCGCGGCGGCGGCGGCGCGCGCGACGGCGGCTGCGGCGGCGG
>MDSW01008551.1_pt1 | contig 14568 bp, 10 predicted proteins | sample 811171 | NCBI WGS metagenome assembly MDSW01 (sample SAMN05326641, study PRJNA326480) | marine metagenome | isolation source: seawater | place: Atlantic Ocean: North West | collected 2012 | reverse complement strand
GAGTTCACAGGCGTCAGGTGGAGTTGAAAGGCGTCGTGGGCGGGGATTGAAAGCGAGGGACCCTGGGCGGAGAGATGCGCCGGGAAAAGTCCTTAAGGATCGGCGTTCACCACGCCGACGGGGTCGTATGGGGACCAGTGTATAGAACGCACCTGATCACGACGTCCACCTCGTCGTCCGCGCACGGCAAATTCTCGATCTCGCCGAGCCGGAACTGAACGCGCGGCGGGGCGAGGCCGCGCGCTTTCGCGCCCTCGCGCGCGCGCTGGAGCATGTCCGGGGTCATGTCCACGCCGATCACGACGCCGCGCCCCCCGACGTCGTTCGCGGCGAGGAAGCAGTCGATCCCCGCGCCGCATCCGAGGTCGAGGACGGCTTCCCCCGGTCGGAGCGCCGCGAGCCGCGCGGGCGCGCCGCAGCCGACGCCGAGGTCGGCGTCGCCCGCGAGCGCGAGGTCCTCGCGCGTGTACCCGATCGCGCCGCGGTTGGGCGCGGACGAGACGCAGCACCCGCCGTCGGCGGTGGCCACCTTGGCGTAGTCCGCGGCGACGGCCGCGCGCTGCGCGTCCGCGTTCGACGACGATGACGCGGCCGTCGCGGCGGCCTTCGCGGCGTCCGCGCTCGCGCCGCCGCCGCCGCCGCCGCCGCCGCCGGACGCGCAGCACGGGGTCGTCGCCTTGCGAGGGGACCCCGGCGGAGAGCCCGCCATGGCGACCGGCGTCGGCGCCCGCGCCGCGTGCATGCCAGTGACGGTCTCTTCGGCCTCTTCCAAGACGTCCTGTGAGCAGGGTCGTTCCATACAAAAACAGTTCACCGGTCAGTTGAAAGGGGGAGCGATCAAATGTTGAAACCGGGCGATGGGTGAAACACGTTTGTAAGAACGCACTATCCTGTCTCTTCAACGACCACTTTTCCCCGCGCAGTCCCCGCCCCCCGCCGCCGCCGCGCGCGGATCCGAGCATGGCCTTCGCCCCCGACGCGCACGTCGCCGCCGTCGTGTTCTCGCACCTCGGGACGGAGCCGAGCGATCGCGTCGCGCTCGCGGAGGTGAGCGACGTGTTCAAGGACGCGGAGAAGACGGACGCGTCTTTGCCGGTGCCCCCCGACGCTCTGTACGCGCTCGGTCTGAGGTTCGAACACGGCGAGGAGAAGAAGGAGTCCGACAAGGCGCTCTACTGGTGGCGCAAAGCGGCCGAGCGCGGCGACGCCGCCGCCATGTGCGACATCGGGTGCTGCTACTTCGAAGGCAACGTCGTGCCGGAAGACCGCACGACGGCGTTCTGTTGGTTTGAAAAGTCCGCGAGTTTAGGGAACGACTACGCGACCTACAGAGTCGGGGTGTGTTATGAACTCGGCCTCGGCGTGAAGCAAAACGTCCCGAAAGCGCTCCAGGCGTATTACGACTTGGCGACGATTTTTTCATACTCACATGGCGCGTGGGCCCTCGCGGAAATCTACGAAAACGGTCGCTGCGGCGTGCCCGTGGACGAAGAGAAGGCGAGGAAGTGGTATCGCGTCTTCGAAGACCTCCGCGCCGACGAAGAGGCGTCGGAGGAAGAATCTGATTCAGACGAAGAGCCGGAGACGCAGACGAACTGACGCGAACGGAGCTGACTGACGTTTCAACGCACGACGAACGAGCATCACGCGCGAACGACCGCGCCTCGACCGACCGCGCCCCCGCCGGCGGAGCGGAGCGTCGACTTTCTTTTCCCCGGCGCGGCGCTCCCAGTCCTCCGACTCGCTTTGACTCTACCTCTCCCTCCCTCCCGCGGCGACGTCCGCGGCTAACGTGTCGATCAAGTCTATCGGCATCGCGTCTAACGCGACGCCGTCCGGAAGGACCGCCCTGAGCGCGCTCAGCTGGTGCGGCGCGATCACGTTGAGGACGACGCCGCCGCCGCCGCCGCCGCCGCCGGCTCTCCCGCCGCCGCCGAGCCCCGCCCTCGTCCGCCTCGCGTACGCCTCCCTGCTCTTCGGCGTCTCCATGTTGATCACCAGCGACGCCCCGAGCGCGCCCTCTCCCGCGCCGGGGCTGGGCAGGCACGCCTCGGACGTCACGAGCGCGAAGACGCCGCCGCGCGCGAACGTCGTCGAAAACGTCTCGCCATCCTCCCTCCGTCGCGCCGCCCTGAACCGCTCGAGCGCGTCCGCGCGGTCGCCAGGCGGCTGGTCCGCGCGAAGCGACGCGACGACGACGTCCGCGCGGTCGTCCACTCGCGCGACGTCCTTCCCCGCGCGCGCGATGTCCTCGACGGCGTCGTCCACGCCGTCGCGCGCGTCGCGGACGACGACGACGGCGACGACCGCGGGCTTCCGATTCGTCTCGCCGCGCGCGATCGATCCCGATCGGTCGGACGACGTCTGGCGCGCCGCGGCGAGGGCGACGTTGACGACGAGGTCCGCGAGCGCGCGCGGCTTAAAGCGCGGGTCGGGGAGGGCGACGTAGTAGTGCGACCCACCGCCGCCGCCGACGGCGGGCGGCTCCATCGCGCGGCGCCGCGCGCGCGGGACTGCGTGCGTGTGATCACGACGAGAGACGGCACCGCCGATGTCAGATTCATCCGATCCCAGCAGCGCGGTCGTCATCACTCCGAGATGGCGCGCGCCGCCTCCGCCGCCTCCCCCGCCGCCGCCGCCGCGCGTCGCCGCGACCGCGGCGGCGTCGCCGCGACGGCGTCCGCGCTGCTTCGACGCTTCGGCGACCCGAACGACGTCGCGATCGCGTCGTTCGTCGCGCGCGTCCTCGTCGTCCTCGACGCCCTCCTCTCCGTCGCGATCGTCCGTCGCGTCGCGTACACGAACATAGACTGGAACGCGTACATGGGCGAAGCGCGCGGGTACGCGTCGGGGGAGCGCGACTACGCCAAGCTGAGAGGCGACACCGGGCCGCTGGTGTACCCCGCGGGGTTTCTGTATCTCTACGACGCGCTGCGACGCGTCACGGACGACGGCGCGGACGTGCGACGCGCGCAGATGATCTTCGTGGTGGTCTACGCCGCGCATCAGGCCGCGGCGATGGCGGTCACCGTCAAAGCGCGCGTCGTCCCGCCGTGGGCGTTATCGCTGCTGTGCGTCTCGAAGCGAATACACTCCGTGTTCGCGCTGCGGATGTTCAACGATGGCGTCTGCTCGCTCGTCGCGTGGGTCGCGATCTGGCTCGCGCAGTCCAAACGCTTCGTCGCCGCCGCCGTCGCGTTGTCCGTCGCGGCGTCGGTGAAGATGAACGCGCTGTTGTTCCTGCCGCCGTTCCTCGTCCTGCTCGTCGGCCACGAGCGCGTCTCGACCGCGTGCGTTGCCGTCGGGGCGTTCGTCGGCGTGCAAGTCGTCGTCGGGTGGCCGTTCCTGTCGACGTACCCGCGAGAGTACGTCGGTCGCGCGTTCGAGTTGGGTCGGAAGTTTACTTACGAGTGGACGGTGAACTGGAAGTTCGTGTCGATCGAAACGTTCTCGAGCGGTGCGTTTTCGTTAGGGTTACTCCTCGCGCACGTCGCCATCCTCTTCGCGTTCGCGCACGCGCGGTGGTATCGCAGAGGGGGCGGGTTTTTCCCCGCTTTTTTCGTGGACTTTTTCGAGCGCGCGCGAACCGACGCGGCGGCGTCGAAGCGGTTGAAATCGCTGACGGCCGCGGACGTCGTCTGCGCGATGGCGGAGGGGAACTTCATCGGGATCGTCTTCGCGCGGTCGCTGCATTATCAGTTCTACGCGTGGTACTTTCACTCCTTGCCGTTGCTGTTGTGGTCGATCAGCTCGAACGGATCCCGTCGCGGCGGAAAGGGCGGCGGGCGGCTGCGGCGCGCGCTCGCCGTAGCCGCGAGGGTGGGCGCGATGGGTGCGATCGAGTGGTGCTGGAACGTGTACCCCTCGACGCCGACGTCGTCGCTCGTGTTGTTCGCGACGCACGCGGCGTTGCTTCTGTCGCTGTGGCTCGGCGGCGTCGGGATCCCATCGGGGGGACGAAGGAGAAGCCGCGGCGGCGTCAAACGCGCTCGCTCGAAGAAGAAACTTGGGTGACGAGCTCGGCGTCCTCGCCGGTTTAATACGATAGCGTAACGACTAGGTAGAGTAATAACTTAAAACAACGATACTACAGCGATACCTAGGTGCCCGCGTTCAAGTGTTCGATGGCGTACAAGGTCACGGCGACGACTATCGCGCCCGCGCTGACCCTCTTCCCGAGTCCTCGTCCGAAAAAATCATCCTCGCCGAACGCGTCCGCGCAGCCGCGATCTCTGTCTCGCTCGCGTTCTCTGACCGCGGCCACGAGGCGCGCGTCCACGACGGAGTACTTCTGAAGGAACCTGACCTTATCTCTGCGCTCTATCCACCAATGAAACGCGAGCCCGAAGACGATCTTCACGACGCACATCGGGATCTGCCGGTTCAGACACCGCACGTACGCGTTGGCGCTGCCGCCGCCGCCCTCCACGTAATGCCGACCCGCGTGCCCGCACGAGTCCACGACGTTTCGAAAGATGAACCACTTCGCCTGCTTCGAGAACTCGAACCTCAACATGATCATGCTCATCACCATCGTTATCGGTCTCAACGGCAACCACACCTTGTTCCCGCGAAGCATCGAGTACTGCCGCGCGCCGAGCGCGGTCCAACATAAACCCTCGCAGACGACTTCGTACGACCTCTCGTACGCGACGGGCGCGACAGCCTGCGGCGAGGCGAGGCGAGGCGAGGTGAGGCGCGCGACGGCGTCGGCGGACGTCGAGGAAGTCAGCGAATCGAACGAACGACGCGCGGTTGGTGGTACCGCGTCATCGGTGAAGGGCATCGCGTCGGCGTCGGCGTCGGCGTCGAGGACCGAAAGCGAGGAGAGGATTTATCACGTGGTGGTTATCACGTGGTGGTTATCACGTGGTGGTTGATGACATCTCGCACCTTGAAGACGAGGGCGGCGAGGAACGCCAGCGCCCACGCGTACGCCACGAGGTACCCCAGCGGGCTGCGTATCGGCACCGCCCCTAAGCTCACGCCGCTTCGGACGTCTTTCCATCCCGCGGCGGTGAACGCGGCGAACGCGATCCACAGGCCGGTGCGGTGCACGTTGGCGTAGGGGCGAATGATCGCGAGTCGGTACGCGCGCGTTCGCTCGAAGATGAGATTCGAGAGACGCGCGGCCTCGTGCGCGTCGGAGCGGTCGACGCCTTCGATTTCGCAGCTGCGGCGTCTGAGTTCATCGAGGTCCGCGTCCGTGCTGTGGTCCGAGGACGCGACATCGCGCCGGCGGCGGCGCGGCGTCGACATCGGACATGTGACGCGCTCGGAATCACTTGAGCGGACTTATCTCCCTGGTGCGGCGCGGGTGCGGGTGCAACGAAACCCCTCGGTTAGATCGGTTAATCTGTTGATGACGGTTTGCATTTTTCCAGACTAAAAAGGCACGTGCCAGACCTGTACAACGTACAACTACAGTAAGTTGTAACTTACGTAGATTAATACGAAAGTACGTACGAAGGTACTCAAGTGTTGTGAAGGATCGACTTACTGTATGATCGACTTATGATCGACTTATGATTAATACGTACTCAAGTGTTGTGAAGGATCGACTTATTAGTTACCGGAAGAAGTGTTACAGGTTAGACCGTCGTTTAGGGTTCCACGCGTGATTTTTCCTGGATTTTTTTCCCTATCTTTTTACATCCTAACTGTTTACTCATACAGGCGCGAGCACGTACTCGTACTACGCGTCGGCGACGCCCCCCCGACGCGACGTCCAACCGTCCAAAGAACCGTCCCTCCCGCCGTCCGTCTCACGCGCGCACGCCGAACCACCGGTCCCACGCCGACCCGCCTCTGGTCGCGTAAAAACACACCCCCAGCGGCGAGCTCGCCGGCCCCGCGTATTCCACGCCCGCGCGGTCCTCGAACCGACCGTCGACGTCGACGTCCTCCTCGTCCTCGTCCGATGACGTCTCATCGCCGCCGTCGGATCCGATTCCTCCTCGCGCCCCTCTCCCCAACGCCCGCACCGCGTCGTCGTCGTACGCGGACGCGTCGATCAGCCCGTGATCCGCGAGCTTCTGCTTCAACCCGACGAGGTTGCTCCCGAGCTCCGCGCGGCTGTCCGCCATCGCGCGCACGAGGTCGTCGATCGCCGCGGATCGCGCGTCGTCGACGCTCCGCAACTCTGAGGGTCGTTCCATACGAGCGATGATATCGGGGTGGAGTTCAAAGGCGTCAGAAGCGGAGTTGAAAGGCGTCGAGGGCGGGTATTGAAACCGAGGGGTGGGCGGAGAGAAACGCCGGCGAAAGTCCTTAAGGAACGGCGTTCACCACGCCGACGGGGTCGTATGGGAACCGGCGTGAGATGGAACGCGCCTGAGACCGACGCCTCGAGCTCCCTCGCGCGCTCGATCAGCGCCCTGGACGACAGCACGAGCGCCTCCTGCTCCTCCGACGTCATCGTCGTCAGCGTGGGCCGCAAGAACACGATCTGCCCGTCGTTCACGTGCGCGGACACGATGGACTCGAGCCGCGTCACCTCGTCGCGCAACTCGCGCAGTCGCGCGTCCCTCGATTCGAGATCGCGTCGGTGCGCGTCTCGCGTCGCCGCCGCCTCCGCGTCCATCGCCGCGACCTCGCGTCGCAGGCCGTCGCGCGTCTCCCCCGCGAGGGAGGGCCCCGCGCCGATCGCGCGCCCGACGCCGCCGACGCCCTCGATCGCGCTCGCGCGCACCGCGCTGAGCGCGCGCGTCGTCTCCGCGAGGATAGATTCGCTCACCTCGCGCGCGAATCGCTCGCGGACGAGCACGTGCTGCGTCTCGAGGAGCCTGCGCTCCGCGATCGCGGCGCGCGCCTCCGCGGAGCCGTCGTCCAGCGCGGGGAGCCCGCCGCCGGTTCTTCCGTCCACGAGCGCGAGATCCCACCGTTCGTCGCCGTCGTCGCCGTCGACGGCGCCGGCGCCGGAGGAGGACGCGTCATGTGCGGGCGCGGCGTCGCGCGTCGGCGGCGGCGGCGGCGACGGCTTCTTCTTCTTCGCGGCCGCGTCGGCGACGGATGACGCGGGGACGCTCGAGGCGTCCGTCTCCGTGCGTTGCTGCGCGCCCTTGCCCATGATCGCTCGCGAGTGCCCGCGGCGGGGCGGGGCGGGGCAGCGCGCGGGTGTTCGCGCGAATGAAGATCCCAACACCCCCGCAGCGTCTTCGTCTCGCGCTCGTTCGAACCTCGCCTCGTCGAGGGTCGGGCGTCGGTTTCAAGGTCGAAATGAAACCGCGTCCGGGGAAATTTTCATCGGATTTTCATCGGTGATTTTTCGCGAGCGCGACGTCTGAACCTGAAAACTAAACGTCGCGCGCGCGCTCTCCCGCCGCGGCGCGCGGTCACACGCCTCCGCGCTTCTCGTCGACGCCGCCCACACGGCCGCGCGACGATGGCGATGCGCCGGTTCGCGCACGTCGCGTCCAGGCGCTGGATCGTCCCCCCGCTGGGCGAGACGTCCGCGCGCGTCGGCGGCGGCGGCGTCGGGGAACGCGCGATCCGCGCCGGCGGTGCGCAGACGACGCAGCGCGCTAGGTTTTGGAACTGGTTCCTCGGATCCAAGGACGGCGCGGACGAGCGCGACGACGACGAGGCGACGAAGAAGAAGAGGAAGGGCGACGCGCACGGGGACGACGCGGACGACGCCGCGGCCGCGCCGGCGCGATCCGGCGCGGACGATTCCGCTCCCGGGGGATCGCCGTTCAGCCGGGCGATGCGCGACGCCGCGACGAGCGACGATCGCGACGCGTCGTCGTCGACGTCGTCGTCCTCCTCCTCCTCGAGCGACGACGACGACAACCTTCGCGACGCGCCCTCGGACGAGGTGCGCGAGCTCGCGAAGGCCATGAGAGACGTCGCGCGCGGCGACGGCGATCGCGGCGACGATCGATCCGAGCGCGCCGAGCGCGGAGATCGCGGCCGCGACGCCTCGGCGCGTAGTAGAGATGAAGGCAAGCGTCATCGTTCCGACCCTCGCGGCAAACAGAAGCCGGTGCTCTTCGTGAGGAACGTCCCGAGCCACTTCAACGCGAAAAAACTCGCGGAGCTGTTCGACGACGCCGAGAAGCACCCGGTGCAGAGCGCGAAGTTCAAGCGCGAGCACCCGGAGCACGGCGCGCACGGCCTCGTGCTGTTCAGGTCGCGGCGAGACGCGGACGCCGCGCTCGAGACGATTCGCGGGAGAACGACGGCGGCGGCGGCGGACGGCGCGGGGGAGATCGTCGCCGAGTACGCGCGAAACCCGGACGCCGCCGGCGGGTCGAAGCGGTCGAAGGAAGGCGGCGACATGGAGGATGAGGATGTCGGAGGACGAAGGCGGCGGCAACCCGAACGCGAGCGCGTCGCGAGAGAGAAGAAGGACGCGAAGTCGGAGAGACTCGAGACGCGACGCGACGCCGCGACGCGCGCGGAGGGAGAGGACGCGCCTCCCTCTCCGGCGCCTCGCGCGCCGGGCGAGCCGTTCGTGCCGAGGTACGCGCGCGAGGCGGCCGCCGCCGCGGAGAGAGCCCGAGAATTCGGTGAAAAGAAGACGCCCGCGGCGGATCGCGAGGGGGACAAGCACGCCAACCTGTACGTGCGAAATTTCCCCAAAAATTTCGACGATCGCGCGCTGAGGAGGCTCTTCTCGAAGCACGGCGCCGTGCGCGCCGTCCTTCTGATGAAGGACGCCACCCTCCTTTCGCCGACCGCCATCGTTCGGTTCCGCGACGCGGCGGCGGCCGCGGCGGCGATGGAGGCGACGGCGGGCGCGATGATCGAGGGGTCGCACGAGGGGTTGCCGCTTCACGTCGAGTACGCGTTGTCGCGAGAGGAACGCGAGGCGATGCGCGCGGAGCGGATCCAGAACAAGATTGCGTACAAGGAAGCGAAGGAGGCGCGCCGAGCGAGGCAGGAGGAGATTATGAAGAAGAACATCATGCACATGCACGCGGAGAACATCCCGTCGCACCTGACGAGCGACCAGTTCAACGAGATGTTCGCCGCGTACGAGGTGTCCGCGGCGAAGCTGTATTACGCCAACGGCCCCAAGCCGTCCGCCATCTTCGCGTGTCCCGCGGAGTGCGCGGTGGGACTCGTCGCCGCGTTCCACGATCGCGAGCTCCCCGGGTGCCCCGCGCCGATGAAAGTCACGCTGAGGCAGGAGAAGAGCGCGGAGAGGCAGAGGACGCAGGCGCGGCGCTACGGCGAGGTGGAGGCGTCGTTCGAGAGCGACGACGCGACGCGCGCGAAATACCGCGACGCGGAGGAGAGGACGCGCGTCATCGCGGCGAAGATGCGCGCGGAGATCGACGCGGAGAGGATCGCGCGGCGGAGCGATCGCGATCGCGCGCGCTCTCGGCCGGGAGGGGGACCGGGACCGGGACCGGGTAGTACTGAGCTCCCGCCGCGGGCGAAGCCGTACGAGTACGTCCCGAGATCCAAGCGCGGCGACGACGCTTCCGACGCCTCCGGGCGACGCTCGACGGTGTACGTCGACGGGAAACAGCGCGCGTACGGGAGCCGCCGCCCCGGCCCGGTCGCGGGGCCCGACGGCGAGATCAACCCGGAGCGTCCTCGTCGCGCCGGGGTCATGGAGCGTCAGGCGCGCAGGAGCGGCGGCGGCGGCGGCGGAGGCGGCGGCGGCGCGGCGGAGGCGCGCGCGAAGCTCGAAAACGCGACGGCTCGAATGCGCGCGCGCGGGAAAGACGTCGCCTTCGGCGGCGCGCGCGAGGAGCGCGGACGAGGACGGCGGCGCGACGACTTCGGCGAAGGCGGCGGCTGGGGAAGCGGCGGCGGAAAAGGCGGCGGCGGCGGGCGCGGCGCGTCGTACGACGACGACCCGGAACGCACGCGGCTGTCCCCGGAGGTTGAGGCGCAGATGAAACTTCGCAGAGAGGAGGTGCTCCGCGCGGCGACGGGCGACGACCAGTACGACTGGGACCCCGCCAAGTTCGAGCGGTTCCACAAGGTGCAGCTCACGGAGAACCACATGCACTCCGAGTTCATCTCGTGCCCGATCGTCCCCGGGTACACGCGCGAGATCGATCGGTCGCACATGAGGGGCGAGAAGCTTCTGGACGCGAACAAAGATTGGATCATGCGCGTCGCCGGCATCGGCTCCGACGAGGAGTACGAGAGGATCAAGGCGCAGACGCTCGAGCGGCACGAGACGCTCAAGAATATCCAGGAGCAGCAGCGCGTGTATCGCGGCGAGTCGCCGTTCAAGGCGGACTTCATCGCGGAGCGGAAGTCCATCGCGGACGAGGTGGCGGCGATGAAACCGTCGAACCCTCTCGCCGAGTTCGCGCGGAAAGCCGCGGACGCGCTCGACGCCAACCCGAACTGGGCGTACGACAGGAAGATCGCGACGATGAAGAAGCTGATGCGGCTGAGCGACACGCTGGCGGCGGAGACGGAGACGACGACGGCGGCGGCGGCGGCGAAGGAGTCGCAGTCGCAGTGAAGAGGAGGAGAGCGCGGGGGGAGGGGGAGACGCGTCGTAGTCTGAGACGAGCTCTGAACTCTAAAAAGACGACGCGTCGGCTCGCGTGTTTTTCCCGGTCGCGAAATTGGCACCGAACCCGTTTCACTGGTGCCCAAACGCGCGTGTCGCTGTCGGCACCGAGAGACAATAAATCGCTGCGTGCCGTCTTCTGGAAAACCCCGTCGCGTCGCGTCGCATTCCCGCGCTCGCGCCGCCGCGCTCGGTTCGAACGTCGACGTCGACGCGCGAACGTTCGCTCAGCCGCGCGCGCTCGCGTTTCCCCGCGCTCGTCTCGTCCTCGCGCGCTCGGCCGCGTCGCCGCGGTCGCCGCTCCGGATCTGAATCGAGCGTCGCTCGATCGGCGCCGAGGGAGGTTTCGTCAGAGCGTCGCCGTCGTCGCCGTCGCGCGCGTCGCCGCGGGTGCGTCTCGACTCCTTCGCGCTCGAGCGCGCGATAAATCGCCGGGTCGTCGGTCTTCGCGCGGGATCGCCCCGCGCGGAGGGCGAATCCGTCGTCGAACCCGCGCGCGCGGCGCGTCCCCCGCGGCGTAATTCGCCGCTCGAGGAACACGGCACCCGCGGCGTTCGTTCCCTCTCTTCGGGGAATTCGACGCGACGCCGCGCCGCGCGTTCCCGCGCCGTCGTCGTCGCGTCCATCCCGCGCGCGCGCTCTCCGACCGCTCACGAACCTCCTCGACGTCCGCGTCCTCGCGTTTCCGACGACAGAGCGGTCGTGCGCCCGTCGACGCGCGCGCGAACGCGGGGTTCACGGCCCTCGCGCGCCTCGGTCAATCGGCCGACGCCTCTCCGGCGGGCGCGCGGCCGCACCGAGCGAACGAATTCCCAGTACACCGCCCTAATTCCGCAGCCGCCGCCGTCCTCTAAGACGGGCGGCGGGCATCCTCCAGCGAGATGATGGTCAAACCCGAGGGCGCGGAGGACGACGTCGACGTCCCAACGCGGCGGCCGAAGACGGTCGTCGGCGCGTTCACCGCCGCGATGGAGGCGTCCGACGACGACAACGACGACGACGCGGCGGCGGCGGAAAACGACGGCGCGCGCGATGGGGAGGCGAGAGGGTCCCTCGGCGACGACGACGACGCCGGCGCCGCGGCGAACGCGGCGGCGAACGCGGCGGCGAACGCCAAGGACGACGAGGAGGACGACGAGGAGGATGACGACGACGACGACGCGCGCGGCGCCGCCGAGGTCAAGACCGAGGGCGGCGTCGGCGGCGGGGACGACATGGACGAGGGCGCGGACATGCTCATGCTCCTCGGCGAGCTCGGCGCCGCGGCGGCCGGCGGCGGCGACGACGGCGATGGCGACGCCGCCGCCGCCTCCGCGCCGGCGGGCGCGAAGTCGCCGAAGAGCCCGGGGGGCGCGAACAAGCGCAAGGGCGGCGGCGGGGGCGGTAAGCCGGGAACTTCCGGCGCGAAGCCGCAGGGAGGCGGCGGCGGCGGCGGCGGCGGCGGCGGCGCGGGCGCGGGCGCGGGCGGCGCCCCCGGAGAGGGCGTCTCCGGCCCCGTCGGCGAGTGGCTCAAAGCCGAGGGCGAGGCGCGAATGAAGATGGCGGACCACCGTCGTCTGATCTACCGCTGGACGAACGCCATCTATCGGCTGCTCGGAATGAAAATTCCGCGCGGCATGGGGTCGCTGTTCGACAAGGGCGAGAAGAACAAGCGCGAAAAGTTCGACCGCTTCCTGTCCTACTACTACGGCACGGAGACGTTCGAGCCCGGGACGTACTGGTACAACAACGCGGACACGATACAGTTCTTCATCGAGCTCGTGAGGATCGCGACGAGGAACAAGACGACGCTCGAGCCCATCACGATCCAGAAGCTCTTCAGGAAGAAGGACCCGACGCGGCAGGCGAGCACGTGGATCATGGTCCAGGAGGAGCTCGACAAGACGTCCGTCACCGCGGCGGATCTGAGGGCGCTGTTCGAGGGGCCGCCGAGGGTGGAGCACGGGTTCCCGCGCGGGCGACCTCTGTTCGTGCCGATCCCGAAGAACCCGAAGGGGCACCACAAGTACAACAAAACCGGCGAGAACGGGGAGTCCGTGCCGACGTCGCCGGCGCCGCCGCCGAAGGAAAAGAAGGAACGCGGCGGCGGGAAGTCGTCGACGAATGCGGCGAACCGGGCGGCGACCGCGAACCAGGCCGCGGCGAACGCGGCGAACGCGGCGAACGCGGCGAACGCCCATAGCGTGGCGGCGGCGGCGGCGGCGGCGATGGCGGGGTTCGGCGCCGCGGGCGGCGTCGACTTCGCCGCCGCCGCCGCCGCCGCGGCGCGCGCGCACGCCGCCGCGGTGCACCAACACGCGCACGTCGCCGCCGCGCACACGAACGCGCTCGCCGCGCACGAGGCCATGCTCCGGCAGTTCGCGTCCGCGGTTCCAAACGCGTCGGGGATCGCGACGCCGTCCGCGCAAACACGCGTGGTGTACGACCCCGCGACGTCGGCGGCGATGAACCACGCGCAGCGACAAAACTCGCTCGCCGCGCTTCTCTCCGGGTCTACATTCTCTGGGAAAAATGATGTATCGAGGACGCCGTCGAGGGACATGTCCGGCGTCCTCGCGGGGGAGATTTTAGCCGCGGCGAGCGCACCAGGGGCGTGCGAGGGGATCACGCTCGCGCCCGGGTCGTCGCCGGTGGGTGGGAACGTCGCGACGTTCGGCGGCGGCGCGCGGCGCGTCCGCGGCGACGGCGACGGCGGCGGTACAGCTGGCGGCAAGCGGCGGAAACTGGACGGCGCCGGGTCGACGCACCACGCGCCGTTGCTGCGACGGATGGAGTCGAACGGTGACGACGAATTCGGCGACGAGCCGTTAAACTATCCGGAGACGCCCGCCGCGCCGACGCGTCTGGTCGGCGACATCTTCTTCGGCGTCTTAGGCGACGTCTTGGGCAAGGTGTTTAACCTGAAGACGTCCTTCGGCCCCACCGTCTCGGGCGCCACCGCGTGCGAGGAGGGCCGCGAGAGGCTCGCGACGCTCGCGGAGGAGCTCGCGAAGAAGCTCCCGGACCTCTCGGGCGCCGCGGAGGACGCGTCGAGCGACGGCGGCGGCGTCCGCGGCGGACGCGCGACGAGGGAGCCCACCGTCGATCGAACCGCGCTGAACGCGGAGGTGGACTCCGTCGTCGTCGCGAGCAAGGCGGCGGAGACGGCGTGGCGGCGGTACACCGAGGCGACGACGCGCGCCGCGCAGAGCGCGCGACGCGCGAAGGTGGCCGCGGGGAGATGCGACGCCGCGAAGCGAGAGCTCGCGGGCGCGAAGATCGCGCGAGACGCGACGCTAAATCTCGGCGACGGCTCCTCCCTCGGCGCGTTCTCCCTCGACGGGTTCGACGCGGGCATCGCGCGCGAGGTGACGGCGCGCGTCGACGCGAAGATCGCGACGCTGACGGCGACGGTCGCGGAGCTCGCCGCGACGGTCGCGTCCGCGACGAAGGAGGAGGCGGAGGCGCGAGGGCAAGCCGCGACGTCATCGCGCGCCTTCAAGCCGCCGTACGACGAGGTGCACAAACGCGCGCTCAGGCTGCGCTTGGGCGCGGAGGAGCGCGCGGAGCGGCAGATCGCGCGCGCGCTGGGGAGGGCGGATCACCTGGTGGAGCACGCGGAGCGGCGACGCAAGGATCTCGAGAAGAGAGCCGCGGGGAAGGGCGCGGGGAAGGAGAAGGAGGCGCCCGGGAAGGGCGGCGCCAAGGGCGCCGCGACGACGAACGGGACCAGGGTAACCGCCCACGCGACGACGAACGGGGAGAGAGAGGCGATGGAAGAGCTCGCCGCGCGGGCGAAGATCGCGCGCGAGGGGCAGGCGCTGTTGAGACGCGCGGCGGACGCCGCGAAGACGGCGATCGAGTGGAGCAAGCACGAGATCGAGCGGCTCGACGTCAGGGACCGGCCGTGACGCGACGCGACAATACGAGACGAGACGAGACGAGACGCGATGCGTGGGTGAAGCGATCGGTCAGTCGAACGTCTTACCGGTCAAACGAACGTTGAAAGGGGAGCGCGGGTGAAGAGTGACGACGGGAAAAGTCCTTAAGGAACGGCGTGCACCACGCGAACGGGGTCGTATGGGAAGCAGTCTCACCGCGCG
>MDSW01007553.1_pt1 | contig 14568 bp, 13 predicted proteins | sample 811171 | NCBI WGS metagenome assembly MDSW01 (sample SAMN05326641, study PRJNA326480) | marine metagenome | isolation source: seawater | place: Atlantic Ocean: North West | collected 2012 | reverse complement strand
GTGGTGATCGGGCTGGCGATGGCTTTATTAGCTACTTTCGTAGCTAGCAAGCTACAGTACTACGCCCTTTAAGCCCTGAATTAGCGTGAATTGACGGAGCTTAAAGGGTTGAACACTGATTGAACCATACAGTACGTTGTACATAGAATACTTCCGGAATAAAGATAAACAACTTTTATTATGTTTAATACATGGGGCTACTGTACACGTGTAGTTGTACATAGGGCCCTAGCTAGCTAGCATCGCGTGTCTGTCTATCGCGTCGGCGTCGGGCGTCACGGTTCTCTCATTGTCTCGTTCGTCGTTCATTCTTTTGCATCGCCCTCGCCGCGCCCTCCCGAGGATTCCCCTTCTCCCCCGCCCTACCGCCGCCGCCGCCGCCGAGCGCGGACGCGGCGTAAGCGGCAGCACCGACGACGACGACGCCGCCCCACGCGTACCCTTGGAACCGCCCGTACTTTCGCATCGCGTGCGCCCATATCGTTCCCATGGACTCGATCTTCGTCCTGGCGTTAGTTCGTTTGTCGCGTCGGCGCGTCGGTCGTCAGTTGAAAAGCGCGCGTCGTGGTCGAGCGTCGAGACCGAGCGCTCGTCGACGCGATTTAATCGTGACGGCGCGGGGCGTAGCGGCGCGGGCGGAGAGAGAGGAGAGTACTTAAGAAACGACGTTCAATACGCGAACTGGGAAACAGTCTCGGGGAGAGACGACGCGACGCACCCGGAGGGGGGCTGACGGTACGGCGGATTCGGGGCTCTGTTCACCGCCGCGGTGGGGAGCCGCGAGAGCGCCTCGCACGCGGCGTCGGATGTGGGGATGTCGGGTGTCCCGTCCGCATCCGCGGCCATGGCCGTCGCGTCCGCTTCTTCGCGCGTGATCATCGGCGCCCGTCGACGACGAATGAAATGTCGGCACGGAATAGACGAGTTGTCTACTGTACGTGTACGTGTACACGTACAGTAAGTCACCAAATTAAATCAATAGTACAGTACTGTACACGTACGTGTACAATGGTGGTGTAATTCGCGATTTTAGAAAAAAAGTACGGAAGTACGAAAGTACAATGTACTTTCGTACTTCCGTACGAACTTTGTACGAAGGTACCTTCGTACGTGTAACATTTTACAGTATGCGTACTGTATTCCCTAATCGCAAAAAACGTACTTTCGTGCGCGCCCACGCGCCCTCGTGGCTTCGATAGATTTGAAACTTCGGCACGATGGTGTCCATCACGCAGCCGATGCCCTCAAATAGTTTCGCGATTTTAGAAGGCCTGGAAGGCGGCTCTCGAACCCCTCAACGACTTCTTTTACATGCATTTGCGCGGCGGGATGAAGACGGGAAGACCGTTTTCGGACCCCTAGGGACCGCTAGATACCTTCGTAGCATGTATTCAAGCGAACCTGCAAGGCACCAGGTGGGAAAGGCCTAGCTAGCTAGTGCAGTCCTACTTCCGGAAATACTACACGCACGTATACGTGTACGAGTCGTGTACGTGTACTCATGTAGGCCCAATTTTGTAATTTCGAAAGTAAGTCAACTTACTTCCAATTTTATTAGACTATGTACGTGTACTTCCGGAAGTACAACGTAATGATGTAGTCACGTGACTGTCGCGTGCATTTCGGAAGTAGGGATATGGAACTGATGTGGCTACGCGAGTGCCAGGTGTACAACTGTACATGTACTAATGCCAACCTTAGAAGGTACTTCCGGAAGTACGTGTACCTTCATACGGAAGTACCTTCGTAGCTACTACATACGTTGTAGCTAGCTAGCTACCTTCGTACGAAAGTACGTTCGTACGCATTTAGGGGTTTTTCCGGACCTACGTACGAAAATTTCAGCCTATCAAATGCGTTTGGAGCCCAGTAACAGTGTGCAAAAACGGGCCAAGGGACCTGACGATGAACTCTTCCGATGAAAACTATTTTCAAACCAATACACGAACTTTTGTACTTTTCAGGATAAATGCACTGCCGCGCCCTGCCCCCTTCTCCCAACTACCGACGCGCAGCGGAGGCGCTAATCGTCAATGTCTATTCTCAATACACTTGTACACATACGTGTACAACTCGTGTACACGTAGACGCATACTGTACGTTTACGGAAGTACGTGTAGTTGTATGGAAGTACTTCCGGAAGTACTTCCGTCCTTCCGTACAAATAAATGTAGAAATAGTCTCTTGCTCGCTCTCTACTCTCACAGCGGGATCGGGATTTCTTTAAACTGGCCCAACGAAATAAATAGGCCCTATGTGTATCTTCGTACGAAGGTGCCTTCGGAGTTAGCATTTTACAGTACCTTGTACACGTAGTTCTAGTGTAGCCCTACCGTTGCACACGAATAGTAGCCCACGAAAAGAAAAAAAAATCTCCTGCGGAGGAGCTGGGCAGGTACAACAGCGGTACAACAGTGGTACAACGTTGTACGAAAGTACTTCCGTACAGCGTGGGGCTACGTGTACACGTACAGCTGTACACGTACTTTACAATCGAAGATACTGTATGATATCATCGACCGACTAGACTAGTCTAGCTAGCCCGTATGGCTATTAAACCTTCGTAATAGCTCTCGTATTTTAGAATACCTTCGAAGGTATGGAACTATGGACCATGGAGGTACACGGGCCCTATTATGTACGAAGTGATTGTACTTCCCGAAGTACTTCCGTACATATTGTACTTTTGGTATCATTTACCTTCGTAGACTCTTCGTAGTATTTATCGGGATATGTAGTTATGTATGATGCGTATGTAGCTATGTACCTTCGTAGCAATAATCTACACGAAGGTACTTCCGAAGTACGAAAGTACTTCCGGACGAACTTTCGAAAGTACTTTCGAAAGTACGAAAGTACTTCCGTAGTTCCGTACGGAAATAGACTTTCGATACAGTACAGTACTGTACACGTACACGTGGAGTACAACTACACGTACCAGTAAATAAATATCGGATATTTTTTTATCGGGGCTACAGATCGTGACTAGTACTTTAGTACGTGTACGTGTACGTGTACAACTACTGTACAGTGTACAGCTGTACACGTAGTCACGTACAGTCAGACTTCCGCAAACTTCCGGTGGTTTAGTTGTAGTCCGAGGCTTCTGTTACACGTACTTTCACTTTCGAAAGTACTTGAAAGTACATCGTAACGTGTAGAAAATCAGCTGTAGTTGTACACGGTACACGTAAAAAATAATTCACGCCCTAACCTGGATTGTAGGCTCGTTAGTCGCACCGGCCACGCATTCTCATATGGACCAAAACATTTCAATGACCAGTGATAGTCTTCACGCGCGTGAGGTCTGGGATGGGAACCTCGACGAAGAGCTAGCACTGATAAGAAGCTTCATCGAAAAGTTTCCTTACGTAGCAATGGATACCGAGTTCCCAGGAGTGGTAAGCACACAAATGTGGTGTTGAGGATTACTCGACTCAAGTTCAATTACCGCAGGTAGCGCGTCCTGTTGGAAATTACAAATGTCAGGCAGATTTTCAATATCAGACACTGAGGTACGTACGATCCGAATCTGCTCAATTGGTTTCTTGTTGGGTATTGACTTGCTTGACGAGCACTGCCATCAACTAAATAATTTCCTACCGTGCAGGTGCAATGTAGACTTGTTGAAACTTATCCAGCTGGGCTTGACTCTGACCGATGAGCGTGGCAACCTGCCGAGGATCGGCAATCATTTTTGTCTTTGGCAATTCAACTTTCGCGAATTCAGTCTTAAGGAGGACATGTATGCCCAAGACTCGATAGAGCTATTGAAACACTCGGGGATCGATTTTCAAGCAAATGAGGAAGACGGCATTGATGTTCAGCGTTTTGGGGAGAAGCTTATGGTCAGTGGGGTAGTCCTCAGTGAAAATGTGGGTTAAACTTTCGAACAGGCAAAAGCCAGTTGCATTTCTATCAACAGCAACTTGACAGTCGTTTTTTTTGTCGCAGGTGAAATGGCTCACTTTTCATAGTGGGTATGATTTTGGATATCTGCTCAAAGTTCTGATTTGCCAACCCTTGCCTCGAACTGAAGCGGATTTCTTTTACCTTCTCGGTCTATATTTCCCCTGCATTTATGACTTGAAATACCTAATGAAGTTTACAGATAATCTTCACGGTGGGCTGAGCAAGCTTGCAGAACAGCTTCACGTCCCCCGCATCGGACCACAACATCAGGCGGGCAGTGATAGCCTTTTAACCGCGTGCACTTTCTTCAAGCTGAAAGAGGTTTACTTTGCGGAGTTAGACATAGACAAACATGTCGGCACGTTGTATGGACTAGGAAGTGATGCAGACGGAGATACACATCGTAATCATATACAAGCTTAGTTAACTTCTGTATTATGTTCAGTTCACAAGTGTTGGAGCAGGATACATCTTGGTGTTCTATGTGCGCTCAGTTAGCGTCTTGGAGCTAGCCAGTTAGACCTGATCAAATTGTGTGAACTGAAATGATGTATTTGAACTCGCAGGTGAAGTTTGCTAGAAGACTCTTAGCTACTGTCTCAGCTATGCTTTCTCGTCGTAAGATGTTCATTCTACATAGTTGTTTTAAAAAATATTTAACAGCTATGTTCATCATGTAGGAAGCAAGAGTCGTTCGTTGTTGCGCCACGACTTCAGATAGTAATAGAAAAAATCACAGTATACTGCAGTCTGCAGCATTCCTGAGACCCACACAATCCACTGTGTGTATCCAGGCTCGGTCGCAAACCGATACACCCAGTTCAGTAGATACAGAGTTCGGTAGCCTCCGAGAAGAAACACATAATTCCCAGTGAGAGTATCCACGTTTTTTGTGCGTTGCAGTAAAACAAGTTGTGGTAGGATAGCGACAGCCTCCAAATATATCGAAAATGTCCAAAGTATTTCCGTAACTGAGAACTCTTGATGTATAATTAAGGCTAGTAGCATGCATGGAACGACCAGGAATGTCACACGAAAAGTATCTTGCTCCGCATCATAAGTCTGACTAACAACTCTATGCTTGCTCATATACCAGATAATACAAGCAGAGGAGAAAATGAAAATCAACTTCATGCAAGTGTTATATCTGCGTGATTTTTAAGATGATTTGCTATTGAGCTAGTAAGTTAACTGATATGTGCTTACACTGAGATGAAACTGTTAAGTAGATCCAAGTATCGCGTTATGAAAACCAGGAGATAGAGTTCCTGAGTTTTGAGGGAGACGCCTGAAAGGAGTATTCAAGTGACAAGAAAACATATGTTTGAAATATAATAATTCGGTGTATCTCAAGACAAGCATATCGAGACAACGTGGCAGAAGCACGTTTACGTACCCGCACATGATTTGGTTGCGTTTATCTTCAGCAAAAGGACCTGCAACATTAAGCAAATCCAAGTAAGACGGTGCGTTGGAGCAACCCTGGCAAAATACAAAAAGGAATCAAGATATGTGTTTGCGCATACTAAAATACTGAGTAGGTGTGTCATGTCGCCGGCTGTAAGAAGGATCAGGCAGAGTTATCAGCAGTAAGTAAAAGAAGAACGCCCATCTCAAGCTATGAATCAATGCGCGTTTTCTGAAAACAGGGGACCTTTCCGAAGCGAAAAATGTTCATGCTGAGAACGTCTTGGCAGAGCTGGCAATGCAATGGCGATGGTCCTTCGAGTGTTTTCGGACTTTCTCGACTATACAACTTTGACCCCGAAGGCCTTCAACTTGGTGCTAGCTAGGTGCTTCTTCTGCGAAAAAACCCCTCACAAGCATTATTGCACTATCGTACTTCCGGAAGTACGTGTACAGCAGTACTTTCAGAGTACAACCGTTTTGAGATCAAGGAATCCAACGTTCAGTGTATAATACAGCGTTTTAAGAGAGTTAGAGAGTTTCTTCTTTGGGTCTCCTGGCGTGTTCCTTTGCTCTTATGCCGCTGAACCTACCGCTCGTGATAAGAGAATATGTATTAAAGATGCTCGGTGACGCCCCTATCGGCATGAAAGCTTTAGTACTCGACGAATTCACGGTAATTTATTAGACTCTTCTTCTCACTGCTAGCACCGAATACTTCAGAATGTAGATAAATGTTGTCAGCACTGCGTTAACCCAGACCGAATTGCTACGGCTAGAGGTGTGAGGCATGTAGATGAGAAAGCGTGTTTTTTTATTGCTCGGTATTCCAAAGGTCTTCCTTGTTGAGAAAATAACCGGCAGTCTTACAAAGAAATTACACCACCTGAGTGTAAGTTTGGAACTAATAAATATTTGATTGTTGTATATTTCACTAGCATTTTTTTAATCACATTACAGGCAGTTTGTTTCATTCAGCCCACAAATGAAAATATGGTGCTCATTTGTGACTTACTTAAAGGAAATGTGTATGCAGAGTATTTTCTATGTCGGTATCCTGTGATTTTTTCAGTTCTTTTTGTCTAATTTTTTTTTGTACAGACTTCTCAAATGCGCTCAGTGAATATCAAATTCAATTGCTCGCCGAATTCGATACACGTGAAGTCATTCGTCAAGTGCAGGTTCCAAACTTCATTGTTTTTTTGATACATTGTTTTAAAGTCCTGCGTGCTTTAATGTTCTTGTTCAGGAGATTTTCGCAAGCTTTCTTGCAGTTGATCCTTTTTTGTTTACCTTGAATATGTTTGATAATTTCGAGTATCTAAGCTGGGGCTCAAAAACACCATCAGTGTGTTTCTCAAACTTCCACGAGAGGACGTTCTGTTCATATTCCTGTTTTCCTTTACGCAGAAACAACTAAAGATTGTTAATCGAGTTGTCGAGGGACTTGGAGCCTTTCTACTGAGCATCAGGCGTCGACCTTCCATCCGGTATCAGCGAAGGTATATAAGTATGTATGTTATGTATGTATGCTTGCTTAAGTTCTTGTTGAACTCATTTCCCAGCTCTGAAATGTCGCGTCGTGTTGCCGAAAGCATCTGGCACATGGCCCACGAAAAGGTTTTAAGCTTAGTAAAAGTCTCTGAAACACGTTTCTAAGGTATCTCCGACCAGGAAGCCGGTCTATTTGACTTTCGTAGCGGCGTTGGCATTCTTCAACTTCTTGTGCTTGACCGTATGGATGATCCTGTCACACCATTATTATCACAGTGGACGTATCAGGTTTGCAAAGATTGCATCATGGTTTCGTTTATTCTTATCTTGCTTAAATTAGGCAATGGCACATGAGCTGCTGGGTATCGACAATAACAGGGTAAAATTTGTAGACTCTTCCCGGGAGAAGCAGGTAAATACAGCTGGATACTATGTCAGCTAAGAAATAGTGAGCCTCTCAGCCTAAATCAATCTGCATTACTCACTAGGATATTGTTCTATCATCTGTCACCGACGATTTTTTCAAAGAAAACATGTATGCGAATTATGGTGAGATTTTTTTTTTCTTGCCAGTAACTGGATCATATTTTTTCGACTGTCAGGTGACTTAGGGCTGGCAATAAAACACCTTGTCGATGAATTTCAGGTATAGTCGCTTTGCCGCCTCCTTCCTTTTATGCTATTATAGGTGTCACCTGAAATGCAATTTGAAGGTCATGTCAAAGATAAATAAGCAAGTTGAAACCATAGAAGATATGCAGAGATTTGTTGAAAGCTTTCCTGCTTTCCGACAGCATTCAGGCAACGTATCAAAACATGTTGCGCTTATGAGCGAGGATAGTGTTGCACCATTTCATTTGTTAGCTTGGCGCTCATAAACTTTTTTATGACCTGTTGGACGCTCACCCAAGATAAGTAGAATCGTATTTGAGAAGTCTCTGATGATGGTGTCACAAGTTGAGCAGGAAGTTTCCTGTGGGTAGGATACTTTGTCTTATTTAAATGATTGAGCAAAACTTGAAATGCTACCACAGCTCAGACCGTATTTACGCGTACAACTTAGTCATACAAAAGCTTGCAGACTTACGAGTGCGTATAGTACGACCATTCTGTTTTTTTTCTTGATTTCAATATTTTTTCCCTGCAGGTCACCAACTTTGAGTGTATTAAGCTAGTAATACTTTTTGCCTTGCGGTATGAGAGAGATTATTCTAAACAGGTTATTGTGTTGTTTTCTTCTCCTTTTTGATTGATTGCTCAAGCTTGATTTGAATTCTTAGATCGAAGAGCTGCGTGCTGCTCTTGGTCGCAGAGATGTTGAGGCTAACACTGTCTCAATCATCACTGAAATCGTGAAGGTATGTTCTCAAAGATCAGTTGAAATATTATGTCCCCCCATTCGTCTTTTTTCTGTGCAGCTCGCGGGAAAGGGATATCAAACAGGGCAGGGTTCCAGCTGTAGTCAACTTTTTATCCTGCAACGTTTTACTTCTGTTGTCCCGTCGACCTTAGCAGCTAAACTTATCTTTGAAACAGGGATAACTTTGGGAAACACAACTTCTTTTCCCGAGCTACAAAGCTAGTTGGTGGTCTCCAAGGCGCAGATAATGGTAGGCTCTTAGCCTCTTGCCCTAATTTCTATTTTATCTTTCAGGGTCGTGTGCATTAACGGCTTTTGATTTATTAAATTGGGCTCTCTTCCTTCTGTTTATACACAGCATCAACCCCTGTTGGCACAGGTCCGTGCTTCCTGCTTTCGCTGCGTTTGTCATATGAACAGGAACAGTGAGTATATTTTCATGCATTTGTGATGTTTTGACCCTGGTTTCTGACACTGGAGAATGTGATAAAGTTTAAGTTGAAGGAAGCAGAATATCCAAGTATTGGTATTGTTGACCAGAAAAATGTGGCACACCCTCAAGAACTTGTTGTATTCATTCTCGGGGGAATAACATTCGAAGAAGCACGATTTGTTTCACAGATTAACAAATCTGGTCAAGGCATCAACATTATTCTCGGAGGAACAAAAGTCTTGAATTCCAGCACATTTCTAGAAGATCTAAAAAGTTGTCTGGGCCGTAATTCCAACGACGGAACTGCCAACCAGGGATCAATTCACCTGTAGTACGTTGTTAGCCCGGGAGGATTCTTTTGTAGCCTAGATTATCATTTTTTTCTGTTCGAATGTAGCCTGCTGGCCTTCCCAAAAGCTGGTCGGCTTCATTTTTTTTCAGCTAAAGTAAAAGTCTGTGTTTAGGAAATTACGAATACCAAAAAGAAATCCTCGAATTATGAGGGATGGGATATTTCGACTACAATGATCACAACACGTCAGAATTCAACGAAAGCCAATTGAGATTTAGAAGTTTTCTTTCATGTGGTCAAAATTTCAGTAAGAGTTCACGACTGAGTACACGTAGCCCTATAAACTCAGGTTCACCTCAAATTTATCTTAAATATTTAGTTTCTACGAGTACGTGTACTGTATAAATACGTTACAGTTATGTTTGAACATAACAGCTATTTTTATGCCAGCACCGGTTGTAGGGGTGAAAGAGATGACGCTATCGTTTCTTGAATCCGTATTTTTTCCGTTCGTAGAATAGGTCTGTTTTCGCACTTCCTGAATTAATGATTTTTGGACAACCATCTCTGTCTTTCTCCAGCACAGTGCACTCCTTGCAGTAATAGGCATCGGCAACTCCAGTTCCACCACAAATTACACATCGTCCATGATTAGTACCATAACTGCACTCATCACATACGCGGACTAGCGTGGCTGGTCGAACAAAACTATCGCATATAACACACCTGCCATCACCTGAAAGCAGAGTAGGCAAGAGTGTGTGAAACGGCGAGAAGAGGTTTGTTTACCGAAGGCGGTGTTTAGACAGGCGTACATTTTTCACACAAACGCCCGATAGCAATGCCTGGTAACTTTCGGCACATGACCAAGTCTGGGTGATGTTTAGCCTAACAGAGAAAAAAACTGAGGCGCGAAGTGCAAAAAATCTCGCTTTAAATTTCGAACCATCGTATGTCGAGGGTGCCCTATTCCCAAACAAGACCTGGTGAGAGCTTGCGATTCTGATTTCGGGCAGTCGACATCCTCTCTAAGCTCATATCCTCTCGCTGATAGCCACTACACGTGTAGAGATAGCCGAGCAATATTACGGAAGTAGGGTCTGCAGCGTACAATTGCACGTACTTTCGTACAAAGCACTGTACACATAAAAGCGTTGCATAGTCTAGTTTTTGTGTACTGTACACGTAAAATAATAAATCACGTAAACCCTCTCTAGAATACAGTACGAAAGTACGAAAGTACCTTCGTAGACAGCTACAACGTTGTAGACAATAAATTGTTTTACTATCGGTAAAACGTTTTTCACGTGTGTACTACGTGTACAGTACTCCTGTACGTGTACAAATAAACAACGCATTGTAAACATACGAAGTACTTCCATATTGCGAAAACATAATAAAGGATGGTGTCCAGCTGTGCACGTGTACCGTGTACAGCGTACAGTGCAACTACAACTAATAACTAAAAATAATATTGTTTATTTCGGTTACTCTCTACAAATGTACAGTAGTCTATGCTTCTGGGACTCATCTTAAATACTTCAGCGCAACGAATAGTGGCACCCCCTGGACTTTGTTTCATCGAGTATCCGCTCCTTCGTGGAATCTTTCCATGACTGAAGAAATCGACAGGCATGTTCTCAGAAAATACGAGGTACAACAGAAACTAGGCAAGGGGGTGGGTTGCAATTTACTTTTCGTTTTTTTTCTTATTGTCAGTTTCGGTGCTCAGGCTTACGGGATAGTTTGGAAGTCGCTCGATAAGAAAACCAGAGATACCGTTGCGCTGAAGAAAATATTTGACGCGTTTCAAAATGCAACTGATGCGCAGGTGTCGTGATCTTGCCAAGGGACTTCTTTGACTTTATTATAAATAGTTCGAATTTTGAACAGCGAACTTTTCGCGAAATTATGTTCTTGCAAGAAGTCAATAACCACGAGAATATCGTGAGGTCATATTAAAGTCGAACTCTGAGCACTCGTGCTTTGCTTTCAAACTATTGATTCACGCAGGCTCCTAAACGTGTTGAAGGCCGAAAATGATCGGGATATATATTTGGTTTTTGAGTATATGGAAACTGACCTCCACGCAGGTGTGCATATACATTAGGCATTTCTATTATCACGCGATGCTAAGGTCGTTGACCTGGCCTCGTAGTCATCCGGGCTAATATTTTAGAGGAAGTTCACAAGCAATACATCATGTATCAACTGTTTAAGGCTTTGAAATTTATGCACTCTGCTGAACTTTTACACCGTGATGTAAAGGTCAGTATACTTCACACTTTCGATTTATCAATTTTCTTTCCTTACTTTTTGTCTACACATGTAGCCTAGCAATCTTCTCCTGAATAGCGAGTGCCAGGTGAAAGTTGCGGACTTTGGACTTGCCCGTTCGCTCACTCAGCTCAGAGCTGTGGAGGGTCAAAACCCAATTCTGACAGATTATGTAGCAACACGTTGGTACCATTGTATTGTTTCAGGTACCCCAGGCCTGTTATTAATTTTATTTGATGAAGGTACAGAGCCCCTGAAATCCTCCTCGGTTCTACTCAATATACGTTCGGTGTTGACATTTGGTCAAGTGGTTGCATTCTTGGCGAATTACTTGATGGGTATTCACAACTTTCTGGTGACGAAATATTCTAGACTAATTCGTTTCCAGAAAGCCACTTTTTCCAGGAACTTCTACCTTGAATCAACTAGACAGGATCATGGAGGTAAGAACACGATTACATATCGCGTGATGAATGATCGACGTTTGTTTATAGATCACTGGGAGACCAACACCGGCGGCTCTCGATGCTATGAAGTCCCCTTTTGCATCCACCATGCTCGAGTCCCTGCCATCCACGCGAAAAAAGGAAATTGAGGAGGTATTTCGAAGAAATTTTGTTGACATTTCACTACTCCTGAGTTTTTCTTAACTCGTGTAGATTTTTCCAAACTCAAATACGCACGCTACAAATCTGTTGAATAAACTTTTGGAGCTGAATCCCAGCATGCGAATTTCTGCGGAGGAGGCACTGAGGCATCCCTATCTATCTCAGTTTCATAATCCAGCTGACGAGCCAGAGTGTGGACGTATTATCACCATCCCCATTAACGACAACACAAGATACACAATCCAAGAGTACAGGGAAACTTTATATGCCGAAATCGTTAGTCGCAAAAAGGTGCAACCTGTTTTCATTTCAAACAAAGACACCTTACTTATTTGACCCCCAGGAACTCCGTCGGCGACTAAGAGAACACCAGCATAATAGAGACGCTCGTTAGAATCGAGGCTGTATACTCAAATCACGTTCACATTACTTTTCATATAAACTAGTAAAAATTAAGATCCTGACCTTGGAGAAGGTCAGCCTTAGTTATAACCTGCATTGTGGAGGAAACTTGCACGTTTTATACTCGTGCTCAGTTCCAAGATATCTCTGCGGAGGTCACTATTTTCCTCTAGGCAAGAACAAAGAACTCCTAGTCGTATCCGAGAAATGAAACCCCGAAAAAAATTCGAGAGACGGTGCTCATCACAGCATGTACATGCCGGTTTAGTTTTCCGATTCAATTGATTCTGTTTGGCACCAACGCTGTTCGAAGAGGATCTTGGTTGAATCTTTCGCACGGTACAACTTGTTTTGAAATATTCACCTCAGGAGGCCGATGATGCTTTGCACCCCATCAACAGAATTCAGGTCGGTCCACGTAATTTGCATGGTAAGAAACTTAAATACCTAAAACTCCAAATTAAAATTATTCTGTACACAAAGAAGTGTGAATAAACACACCCTGCTTGTATCTGGCTCGGATAATATAAAAGATACGTTGTTATCTGTGTTGAGAGATATTTCCTGACCTCGAAGATGGACACAGGAATTACACCATCTGACGTGCGATATCTTATCCTTCAAACGTTGTACGTCACTCAATAAAATGCAAACGCAAACCAGACCAAGGGAGCCCGAAAACACGCGCACCAGAACATTACTTAAGTGCTTACTTAGCTTGAATTCACTTTCTCCAACAAGATGCGAAAAGAAAAGCGAAAGAAGCTGGTGTAAAAGCGTCGAATCCTCTGCAACGATAAATACTGTTATACATTCAACATATATGAATACGCAAAATATAACTTGCCTTCGTGCAAATTGACAGCAGAACAAAATATATATCTAATAACATGACCCTGAAAGATTTATTAGGTAAAAGTAGTATTTCTGAGAACTGATACACTAACCGAGTTGTCAAAAGCCTGCTTCTCCCTGACCATACCAAGGATGTCATGCCGAAGACGAGTGTTCACTTCATAAGATAACTCAAGTGCACAAAACTCGATCCAAAGAACTGTATATAAAAGAGCCAAAGAAGAATATTCTTCAACTTGAAATTTAAAAAAAAACACTATACCTTTGCTTTCAGGGCTATTTCTCAATCCACGGAGGAGCAGGTGGCGCGCAGAAGAAATGTCAGCCTGTGAAAGCAAGTATCATAAGGCCAACATGGAAACGTAATTATAAATTAATGTATGCTTGCCATGCGCTTGAATTCCCAAAACGCAGAAAAGGACCAGAGGCCCGCACAAGTTGGATTCAGTTGTAGTGCGTGTGAGATGACCTCTGACATTAAAGCTTCATTGCCATTTGCATAACAGTAGGCCGCAAACTCGAGCCAGATTCCTACGTTGCCTCGAAACTTTCGGAGTGCGCGCTGGTAGAGAAGATGAACTCTACGGTTAAGGCCACGCGTTATTGAACACTGATTCATTTCGACAGGAGGTTGTTGCTCCTGTGAAAAATAAGTTGTGAAATTCAACTTTGTGAAAATGGTATTTTGAAGCACCTTTCGGATCGCAAGTAGATTTATGACTCCTAACTCGAACCGTATACACTGTATGTATTTCGCCAATGGCACCCCACGCCTTCCCAATAGGTATTCAAAGCGAGCACGCTTCCGAAACATACACCTCACTTCTGCCGTGGTAAAAAACTTGGCTGCTTCAAGTTCCTCAGCACGGAAAGCTGCGCCTTCAAGTGATAATATCATCGTTTCGGCTATGGGGTTGATTGAGGGCGTGGTGGTCGGAACCGGGCTTAGTAACCTTGCGAGAGACTATCAGAATCAGATATCACTTCATTGAAGAGGAAGAGCATTCCATGTCCGCTGCATAGACGGCGAGTCCGTATAGAATACGAAGATAGTTCCTATTTGGGCTACAGTACCTACTGTAAATGATCTCGTACTTCCGGAAGTACACTACAGGCCTATGTTGCATCATTTGTCACGCATCGTACAACTACTGTACACGTGTACAACTACTGTACTGTATTCTATCGACAGTGGTGGATAAAACTGGATATCTAGCTACAAGGCCTAATTGTACGAAAGTACTTTTGTACGAAAGTACTTCCAGTACAGTACACGTACTGTACACTATGATAAAAATTACTTCCATAAACAACTATTTTCGTACTTTCGTACGAAAGTACTTCCGTACACGTAGGGCCTAGGCCCTACAAATAAATAAAGCATTTATTTATTCTACAATATTTATTGTACGAAAGTACTACTTTCGAAAGTACTTTCGTACTTTATTTCGTACATTACGTACAAACAAAGGTACAAGTACGTACATATCTACATATCATATTACTACTACATACGTACTGTACGTGT
>MDSW01169005.1_pt1 | contig 14573 bp, 10 predicted proteins | sample 811171 | NCBI WGS metagenome assembly MDSW01 (sample SAMN05326641, study PRJNA326480) | marine metagenome | isolation source: seawater | place: Atlantic Ocean: North West | collected 2012 | reverse complement strand
CGCCGGGTCACCACGCCGCGCGCGACGCGCGCGGCCGCCGTCCCCCCCGCGCGCGTGCGATGCGTGCGCACGAGCGCCGCCGCGTCCGCGGCGAAACCCAAGGGCGCGCGCGCGAAGCGGTTCCGCGACGGTAGACCGCGACCGGCGCGATCGTCCTCCTCGGAGACGTCCTCCTCGACCGTGGCCGTGGACGACGCCGCGGCGGCGACGAAGCCGAAGACCGCGGCCGCGACGCACGTGTGCGAGGAGTGCGGGTATATCTACGCGCTCGAGTCGCCGTTCGACGCGCTCGGCGCGGACTTCGAGTGCCCGCAGTGCCGCGCGCCGAAAGATCGCTTCTCCGAGTACGTCCCGCCGAAGCCAGACGCGGCGGCGGCGGCGGCGAAGGCGAAGACGAACGCGAGCGACGGCATGAGCGCTCGCGAGATCGGCACGGTGACCGCGTTCGTCGCCCTCCTCGGCGCGGCGGTCGCGTCCGCGGGCGGCCCCGCGGGCGCGGCGAGGGAGGTGGCGCGCGCGGGGGAGCTCCTCGTCGCGAATCACCTCCCCGGCGTCGGCGGCGTCGTCGAGGACTCGTTCCTCGGGTTGCTCGCGGCGTGCACGGTGTACTCGCTGTGGCGCAGCAGCTTGATCCCCGCGCCCGTGGGGAACCCGATAGCGCGGAAGAGCCGCACGCGGGCGTCGTGGCTGCACGTCGTCTCCGGCGGCGGCGCGCTCGTGACGGGTTTGTACGGCGTCGCGTTGGAGCGCGTGTACCGAGAGAGTCCGGGGTGGACGTGGATGTGGGTGAGCAGCGCGCTGTTTCTCACGAACGCGCTGACGTACTCGCCGTTGATGCAAATCTTCAAAGCGTCGAAAGAAGGGAAGTACGCGATGAAGCTCGGGTACTCGTTCGTCGCGTCGTTTCAGGGCGTCGTTTTCATCGCGTGGAGCGCGCAGCCGGACGCCCCGGCCTGGATGTACTGGAGTGTGATGCCTTTTTGGTATTTCTCCATCGCGAAGCTGTGGGAGAGCACGGAGTTCGTCCTCGCGCTGACGCCGGAGTCGGCGTCCGGCGATTCATTCCAGGACATGATAAGCGCCGGGTCGAAGCGCAGGTTAGGGAAGATGACCCCGGACGCGGCGACGTTGACGTACGTGTCTCTGAACGCGTTCGCGGCGATTTTCGATAACTGTTACATGGCGCTGTACACCGCGCTCGGGCCGGAGGCGTTCTGGCACACGTCGCGGGTGTTTAACGACTCGGACTTCCACTTGCGGTTGGTGAAAGGCACGACCGGGTCGCTGACCGTCGCGCTGTTGATATTCATAAGCACGTTAGGGTGGAGGAAGCAGATGTCCATGGACCTCGCGATTTGGTTAAACGTGATCCTCGGCAGCGTCGGGCCGTGGATCGTCCTTTTCTGGCACAAGCTCGAGGACCCCACCGAGGATTGGTTCCCGCAGTTCGTGTTCGATCCGGGGTACGATTATCACCCGCTGTGGCAGACCGCGAGCGCGGTGGGGGATTCCGTGAGCGGATTGATAGGTAGTTGACGCGTCGAGCGTGAGATCGAACACATTAGTAGATCATCTTCACGTCACCTCTCCAGTGTTCGCACCGCGCGGGTCCACTCATTTCTGTGCAGCGCGCGGCACGCGTCCCTGGACGACATGTCCGCGGCGACGGACGCGCCGCCGCCGCCGCTGCGCCGACGGCGATGGCTGTGGGGCGGCTCGATCGTCGTCATGCTCGGCCTCATCGTCTTCGCGGGGTATCAAGACGTCCGGATGCTGAACGTGAAGCGCGTGTTGGAGGACGTGACGAAGGGCGCGGTGGACGCGAGTAAGCTCATCCCGGCGTCGTGGACGGGGAAGTCCGCGTCGCCGATGCCGGTCGCGACGACGGTGATCAAGGCGGGGGCGGAACCAGAGGCGGCGGGGGACCGGGCGAGCGCGTGGAAGAAGGACGCGCGAGGGAAGGGTAAGGCGCGCGAGATCGACGAGAACGATCGCTCGAACGCGACGGTTCGCGACGAGAAGCGCGAGGTGGACGCGGGACGACCGCCGCCGGCGCCGGGGACTCGAGCGCGCGCCGTCGCGTCGTCGCCGTCGCCGTCGTCGCCGCCGTCGTCGTCGTCGTCGCCGCCGCCGCGTACTCGTAGCCCGCGCGTCTCGCGCGGAGACGGTCCCGCGAACGCGACGAGCGCCGCGAACGACGCGAGCTCGAGCGACGACGAGGAGGGGTGGGCGCTCGCGGCGATGCCGCCGCCGCCGCCGCGCGGGGCGAGCGCGACGGGAACGAGAGACGACGACGACGACGACGACGACGACGACGACGCGGACGCGTCGACGAACGCGACGGGCGCGCGCGCGCCGTCGCGGGCGCCGCCGGTGTTCGAGGAGACGGGATGGGTGGCGTGGCCGCCGCCGAATCCGCCGCCGCCGACGAAAGGTTGAGTCGAGCCCGAGGGCGCGAGCGCGGTCGTCCGCACAGTACGCGCGCGCGCGGTGGTTTCGAACGACGATAGGTTAGCATCCGTCGGTCTCGCTCGCGTTCACACGTAGTCCATTCGTAAAACGACCGCCTACCACCTACCGCGAGGCGACGTGCCCTGCCCCCCCCGAGGCGACGTCCCTTGCGAGCTCGCGACGGAGTGCGGACTCCTCGGCGACGCGACGCCGCGCGGCGACGATTTCTTGTTGTTGTTCCGCTTCGTCCGCACGCGCGGCAGCCCGTGCGCGCCCGTTCCCCTGCCGCCGTTCCCCCCCTCCGTGCCCCCGATGACGCCGAGGGTGTGGAACTTGCTTATGACCTTGTGCACGGCCATGACCAACAGGACGAATCCGGAGACGACGTGAATGATCCGTCTCGCGTCTTGAGGCAACCACTTGCTCCGCATCTTATTCCTGACCGAGCGCAGGAGCTCTCTCGCGGGTTTGAACTTTGGGGATATCGACAGCGCTGCTTTCAAGCTCGTGCTCGCCTCCTTCAATCGTCCCGTCTCCGCGTAGACGATCCCTAGGTTATACCGCAACAACGTGTGCCGAGGGGCGAGCTCCAGGCCCAACCCGAACAGACGCACGCTCTCCTCGAGATCCCCCGCCGCCCTCAGCGCGCCGCCGTAGTGTAAATACGAGTTCGCGTTGGGTTTTAACTCTAACGCGCGCTCGAAGCAATCGAACGCGACGTCGCTTTCGCCCTTGACCCGGTACGCGTTCCCCATGAGGTCCCACGTCTTCGATTTCTCTTCGTCGTCCGATTCGTCGCGCTCGTCGTCGAACGCGTTCGCCTTCGCCCTGAGCGTCCGCAGCGCCTCGTCGACGCCGCCGTACTGCTGGAAGAGCACAGACAGCCCGGGCTCCGACGCTCTCTTCCGTTTCGCGGCGCTCGCCGCGAGCGCGTCGTTCCATCCCGACGTCGGCGGCGCCCTTTTCACCCGACGCGTCGCCGTCCCGTTCCCCGGGTGCTCGTCCAGACGCGCGCGCTCCGGGACGACGCCGACGTGCTCCCACGCGTACCAACTCCCCGGCTTGACCACAACGCCGCCGCGATCGTCCCACGACCGCGGCGCGTTCTCGCCCACGGTCCGCGGGTGCAGCGTCGGCTGCTCCGGCGGCGGCGGTCTCTCCGCATGTGGGGTTTCGACGACGAATCCGCTGCCGTTCAGTCGCAGACTCCACGCCGCGTCCGCGCCGTTCTCCCACGGCGCGATCGTCGGGGTCGCGACGCACAGCAGCGTCAGCGCGACCGCGATCGCGACTCGACCCATCCGCGCCGACGACACGGCCTCCTCGCGCGCCTCGCTCTGACGCGGTTCGGGAGACACGTTAAAGTATTACTGTACGGCGCCGCACGTGTGCTGGTGACCGACGGAAGCCCACGAGCGGCCGCAAGCCGGCCGCCCGGATGAGAGATCCAGTACAGTAGGGCTACTAAAAAGTGATGAGAAAGAATCTTCTCTCGTCCGTCGCGCGTCTCCCGGAAGTCACTTTACTGAATGGCTAACTAACGTGTCAGATGTCTACGATGACGAACACCTCCGCGCACCCGTCCTTCCCCTCCCCCGCCTCCAAGATCTGCATCGCGCTGTACGTGATCGCCTTGATCTCCGTCCCCTGCTCGTGCACGCCGTCGACAAACTTTTCCCCGAGCGCGACGCACTCGACGCGCCAGCGCGTGCGGTCGATGGTCGCGACTTGTATCTTCGTGCATACGAGCATCGACGTGTGGAAGTGAAAGAGGAGCTCGTCCAGGAACGCGAACAGGAGCGAGTGCGCGTCGTGCGCCTCGACGACGAACGCGTGGCCGTGGACGACGCGACCCTCGGTCGCGCCCGTCGCGCCGGCGGCGGCTCCCCTTTCCGCGCCCGTCGCGCCGTCTCCCTCTCCCCCTCCCGCGCCGTCTCCCTCTCCCCCGCGCGCGACCGCGACCGCGACGCGCCCGCTGCCCGGGGCGACGCCCTCGTCCCTCGCCCTCGACGCGCCCTCGCTCAGCTTATCCAGCGGCGTCATGTAGTCGAACATCCCCAACGCCGCGCGCGCGAAGCACTCCTCGACGGTGGCGCCCCACGCGTGAATCTGAATGTCCGCGGTGTGGTCCTTGTACTCGTACCGCCGCTCGCCGTCGAACGCGTCGACGATCGGGATCCCGGGGATGAACTCTGGGAGGAGGGTCTCCGCGTCGTCGTCGTCGTCCTCGCCGTCTGCCTCGTCTGCTTCGTCTGCCTCGTCTGCCTCGTTCGTTTCCTCGGCACCGCCCGATGATGAAGGCTCGCGGGTCGACGTCCCCGCCGCCGCGGCCCTCTCCGCCGCCGCGGTGGCCCTCGCGCGCTTCCGCGGCGGGCGCTGCGGCAGCGGGACGTGGTCCATGTCTCCGCGACGCGCGTTCGCGACGCCGCGCCGCGAGTTCGCGGACCGGTCGTCGCGCGCGCGGGACTGGCGGCGGTCGGGGATGAAATGTCCGGTCTTTTTTGTGAGCGCTCGCGCGCGCGCGGCGGCTTTCGCTTTCGCACGCTGCTGCGCTTTCATAAAATCCGGCCGCGTTTTCTCGCGCGCGCCACTCTCCTCGGGGCGGAAGATCGGCGTCGCTCGGGCGCGATCGCCGCGGATCCACGATGGAGACGGATGCTGCCATCTCCGGGATGACGATATACATCCCGATCGGTGACACGAACGAGGCCGTGGAGGTCGCGGTGAACGATCTCCCGGACGACGAGGGAGAGATCCTCGGCATCCTTCAGGCTGAGCTCGCGCCGTTGGACGTGTGGCTTCACGTCGCGAAGGCGTACTTGTCGAAGGGGAAAGAGGAGCAGTTCAGGAACATCTTAGAGGAGGCGACGCAGCCAGGTGAGAAGAGCGCGGGGTGACTCTCTCGCGCGCCCGCGCGCGCGTTCGCGACGCGGCGCCGATCGCGCGTCCGGGCGCGACCCTACCGTCGGTCGATCGTCGATCGGTCGATCCTCCTCCGAATCCAATTCGCGCCGCGATCCTCCCTCCCCGCGCGCCGCCCCGATCTCACCGCGACCGCGCTCGCTTTCGACCCCACAGAGATCGAGACGTACTACCCCGACAGCAAGTACGAGCGCACCGCGATCTTGTGCACGCTCGCGTCGTACCACGTCAACATGGGCAAGGCGGAGAACGACAAGATTCGACGCGACGACCACTTTTACAAAGCCGACGGCTTGCTGCGCGCCGCGGAGCTCATCAAACAAAAAGCGAACGGCGAGGAGCCGGAGCAAGCCCCAGTCGTGGGACGCGCGCACTTGGAGCTCGCGAAAGGGAACCTCGCGGCCGCGGAGAAGCTCGTCGACGCCGCGCGGTCGCTCAAGGATGGAGGCGCGGGGAACGTCCTCCCGTTGCTCATGAAGGCGCGGCTGCTCTACGACCGCGGGCAATTCGCGGAGGCGCTGCAGTGGTACAGGCGGGCGCTCAGGTCGCAGGGCGCGGCCGCGCCCGCGGGCGTGCGCCTCGGCATCGGCGCGTGCCAGTACCAGCTCGGGAACTTTGAAGGCGCGCGGCTCGCGTTCGAGCGGACGATACAGCTGGAGCCGACCAACGTAGACGCGCTCGTCGGCTTGGCGTCCGTCGAGTTTAACGCCGCGTCCGCGGTGCCGGCGGAGCTGACGCACGGGGACGGCGGCGGCGCGGACGGTCCATCCGTCGAGGAGAAGCTCGCTGACGCCAAGGCGAACTACGTCGCCGCGGTGAAGCGCGGTTTGGAGCTCCTCGAGCGCGCGTTTACTCTGGATCCGCATCACCCTGGCGCGCAAGTCGAGCTCGCGAAGCACTTTCTGTACGCCGGGGACGATAACCTTCAGGCGATCGAGCAGCTCACGGAGACGCTAATCCGCGGCGGCGCGGACGCGATCGGGTCGACGCCGCGTTTGAGGGCGCAGGCGGCGATGACGCGCGCGAAGGCGCACCACTCGCGCGGGGAGCTGCAGCGCGCGCAGGGGTTGTACCAAGCCGCCGCGCAGATGGACGAGACGTTCCACGAGCCAAACTTTGGGTTAGCGCAAGTCGCGCTGACGAGGGGCGATAACAAAGCCGCGCTGACGTACGCGGAGCGGGCGTACGCCGCGTTCCCGAACAGCGTGGAAGTGCAGAGGGTGTACGGACACTGCCGACGAATCGCGGACGACGCCGCGGCGATGAACGGCGGCGGCGGCGTCGCGTCCGTGGGCAACATCGGCGCCGGGCCCGGGCGCGATCTCGAGACCGCGGGCATCTTGAAGAAAGCCGTGGAGGCGGACCCGTACGACTACGATGCGCAGATCGAGCACGGCGACGCGCTGTTGGCGGCGAGGGAGTACGAGGCTGCGCTCGCGGCGTACGAGGGCGCGGTTGAGATTTTGAACAACGGCGGGAAAAAAGCAGACGGCACGTCCACGATCTCGTCCTCGCTGCTGAATAACGTCGGCGTCTTGAAGGCGATGACCAAGGGCGCGGCCGGGCACGAGGATACGAGGGCGGTGTTCCTCGCCGCGCTCGAGGCTGCGGCGAAGGAGGAGGGCGGGAAGGGAGAAAAAGGCGAGGCGTTGGACGAACCCGCGGAGAGAAGGAAAGCGACGGGCGCGCGGCTTCAGGTCGCGTTTAACCTCGCGCGTCTGTCGGAGGAGAAGGGCGACATCGAGGACGCCACCGCGCGGTACGACGACCTCCTCGTCGCCTCCCCGGAGATGACGGAGTGCTTACTCCGCAAAGCCGCGATGGCGGCGAAGCGGGAAAATTTCGCCGCCGCGGAGCAGTTCGCGCGCAAGGCGTTGGAGACCAAGCCGGACGACCCGGACGCGATGGCGTCCGTCGGTCACGTGCTCATGAAACAGAGCCGATGGTCCGAGGCGCAGGCGCAGTTTAAGGCGCTCAGGAACCTCCCGAAGAAGCTCACGCCGACGCAAGCGGCGTTGTCCGCGGCCGCGGGTAAAGACCCGAACGCGGCGACGCACCAGCACGACGAGTACGCGATGCTCTCGCTCGCGAACGCGGCGTATTACCAAGCCGTGAAGCTTCAGAGCAGCGTGAACCACAAGCGCGGGGACCCGAAAGTCCGCGAGGCGGAGCAAGCGCACCTGGACTACGCGACGACGTTGTACACGAAAGCGCTGCAGAAAAACTGCAGCGACATGTACGCCGCGAACGGGCTGGGCATCCTCCTCGCGGAGAAAGGGCGCATCGACGAAGCGAAGGCGACGTTCCAGATGGTCGCCGAGGGGATCACGGCGGCGACCGGGAAGGGCGCGGAGGGCGCCGCGGACTCGAGCTTGATGTCGTCCCCGGACATCTGGATCAACCAAGGGCACGTGCAGATGGCGAAAGGGAACTACATCGCCGCGGCGAAGCACTACGAGCAAGCGCAGGCGCAGTTCTTCAACAACCTCGACCACAGAGTATCGCTGTACCAAGCTCGGAACTCGTACGAAGCCGCGTCGCTGGAGGAGAGCAAGTCGTTCCTGAGACGCGCGCTTCACGTCGCGCCGTGGAATCACCGCCTGCGTTTTAACCTCGCGTATGTCCTCCAAGAGAACGCGCACCGCACGTTGAACCGGACGTTGAAGGGCGCGGAGAAGGGCAAGGCTGCTCCCGGCGGCGGCGAAGGCACCGAAGGCACCGGTCGTCTGCAGCAAGTCCTCAACGCGATCGAGGAGTTCAAGCTCGCGTTGAGTCTCTTCGAGCAGCTCCAAAAAGTCGCGAGCGCGTCGAGTAAGGACAAGGACGCGAAAAAGGACGCCCCAGAGTACGGGTTCGATAAGAAGCGCGTCGGGATTCACGTCTCGTTCTGCGCTGAGGCGCTCAAGTCCGCGCAGCCGCATCTGGAGGCGGCGGAGAGAGAGGAGGCGGCGCTGCAGGCGCGGCGGGACGCGCAGGCGGCGGCGAGACGCGCCGCGGAGGAGACGCGAGCGGCGCAAAACGCCGCGAAGGAAGCCGCGGAGGAGCTCAAGAGGAAGGCTGCGGAGGCGGCCGCCGCGGCCGCCGCGGAGAGATTCAAGCAGTCGCAAGAGCAGTGGCTGAAGAAGACCACGGAGATTCGCGAGGCGGAGGAGGCCATCGAAGGGGGCGGCGGCAAACGGAAGAAATCGAAGAAGGGCGAGAAGACGACGTCGTTGCACTACGACGAGGACGACGACGACATCCTCCTGCCCGACGACCACCCGGACAACCCGTTGAACAAGGACAAGAAGAAGAAACTGACGGACGAACAGAAGGCTGCGCTCAAGGCTGCGGGCCTGGACGACTCCGACGACGACTCCGAGGACGAACCGGAGGCGAAGGACACCGACGGCGACGACGACGAGAAGGACCTCACCGAGGACGCCAAGGCGAAGTTGAAAGCCGCGGGGTTAGGGGATTCGGACAGCGACTCCGACGACGAGATGCCGGACGCGCCGACGGAGGGGAAGGAGAAGCGAGCATCCCCGCCGAAGGAGGAGACGAAGCGCGGGCGTGGTGGGAAGCGCAAGACGAAGGAGGAGGAGCGGCAGGAGAAGGCGAACGCGGCGATGAAGAAGCTCGCGAAAAAGGCGGCGGCGAAGAAGAAGAAACGCGGTCGCGACGGGTCCCCGGAGAAGGAGGAGGAGGAAGAGAAGGGCGCCGCGCCCGCGGTGGAAGAGAAAGAGGAAGACGCCGATGAGGAGGCGCCGAAGAAGAGGAGGAAGGCTGTCATCGACGACGACGACGACTCGGACTAGCTCTCTAAATCTAATTCATTGACGAGAACATCTAACTCGAAAGCGGCCCTTCATCCGCCTTCGTCCGCGCGCCGCCGCGCGTCCTCTTCGATCTCCCGAACGCATTGCCCTTGGTCTAACCAAAACAACGGCTCCACGTTCGCGTCCGCGCACGCCTGAAGCGTCCGGACCGTGATCTGCTTGTTCCCCACGTACTCCGTGATGCGCCCTTGCGCGCGCACGAGCGCGCCTAAACGCAGCGCGTTCAGATCGATCCCGAAGTCGTCCACGCTCACGCCCCCGTCCACTCCCCCGCCGTTGTCGCCCTCGGACTTCATCCACACGACGCACTCGATCGTCCCCGTGCCGTCGTCCAGGACGAACAGCGTCTTCGTGTCCCTCGCGTACAAGGACACGACGTGACCCATGAGCTCGCATCGACGGAAAGGTCGACCGCGGTAGAGCCGCACCGCGCCGTGCCCTCCCTCCACGTCCGTCACGACCGCGTCCGGGCCGACAATCTCGCACACCGCAACCTTGACATTCACCCAGAACAGAGGGTCGAGACCCCACTCCGAGGTTGGCGGCGGCGCCATCGCCCTGCGCCACCGAAGGTGCCAACTTCAGTTTTCAATCGCAGACATTTTGTTCGCGTTCTGACACTTTCGAACAGAACCGATCGAGCCCCCGCGCTCGTCAGTGGCACCGGCGCGCGCCGCGACGTCGCGTCCGACGCGATGTCCGACGGGAAGAAGGCCGACGCCGACGACGGAGGATGGGGCCTGGGGAGCTGGGGCATGGGTTCCTCCGATGACTGGGGCGTCGGAAACCTCGATCTGACGTCCACGCTGACCTCCCTCTCGGAGCAAGCTTCCACCTTCGACCTCAACGCCGTGGACGTCACCGGCGCGATGAACTCCATGGTCGAGCACGCGAGCAAAGTCGCGAACGATATCGCGGACACCGTGGACTCGTACGACGCGCAGCTGGGGCTGAACGTCGCGCGGGGTGAGAACGCGAGCGGCGGGGACGGCGACAAAGAAGCGAGCGCGGGCGGAGACGGCACGAGCGCGATTCCTCCGGTCGCCCCCGCTCCCGCTGAGCCCGCCGCGCCGGTCGCGCCGGTCGCGCCCGCCGCGGTCGTTCCCGCGGCGTCGACGCGCGGGAAGAAGTCGAAGAGCGCGAAGAAACAGCAGGAACCCGCCGCCGCGCCGACCCCAGCGGCGTCCGCGTCCGCGTCCGCGTCCGCGTCTGAACTCGAACGCCTGCGCGCGTCGCTCGCGGAGAAGGACGCGCGGCTGGCGTCCCTGAGCGAGACCCTCGCCGCGAGGGAGAAGCAGCTCTTGGAGGCGAACTCGAAGACCGCGGCGTCCACGGAAGCGGTCGCGGAGGAGAAGGACAACGAAGTGCGAACGCTTCGAGGCGCGGTCGACGCGTTGACGAAAGAACGCGACGACGCGCGCGCCGAGCGCGAGGCTGGGATCGAACGCGTCGGCGCCGCGGAGCGCAAGGTGTACGCGCTGACGAAAGAGCGCGACGCGCTGCGCAAGGAGATTGACCGAAGCGGCGAGCAAGGCGAGCTACTGAAAGAGAAGGACAACATCATTACCGAGGTCATGGCCGAGGGCGAGAAGCTGTCGAAGAAACAGGCGGAGATGGAGGCGCACGTCAGGAAGAAGAACGCCGCGGCGAAGGACGCGGAGGCGAAGGCGGCGGCGCTGAGCGTGCGGCTGGAGGACGCGAAAGCGACGACCGAGGGGCTTCGCAGGGAGATGCTCGCGCTCAGAGAGGAGATCGAGACGCAGAAGACGCACTTCGTGGATCAGCTCGCGAAGGCTCGGGCGGCGGCGGCGGCGGCGGAGGCGGCGGCGGACGGCGAGACGCGCGCTCGGCTTGAGACCGAGCTCAAGGACGCCGCGGCGAGGGAATACGCGCTTCAGGACCAGGTCGATGGGTTGCGAAAGGCGATGACGAAAGCCGCGGAGAACGCGGCGAGACGGGAGGAACGCGCCGCGGAGGACGTTCGCGAGATGGAACGCCGGTGTCAAGAGTCCGAACGTCGACACGAGGAGCTCGCGCAGTCGATGCCCGAGAGCACGCGTCCGTTGATTCGTCAGATCGAAGCGATGCGATCGCAGCAGAACGAGCGCGCGGAAGCGTGGGCGGGCGCGGAGCGGTTGCTCAAGATACGAGTCGCGGACGCGGAGGAAGCGGCGCGCGCCGCGGCGCGACGGGAAGCGGCGGCGGAGGAGGACGCCGCGGATGCCAAGGCGACGGCGGCGCGCGCGCGGGAACTGACCGCGAAAGCGCAGGCGGAGACCGCGAACGCGAAGAAACAGCTCGCTTCCGAGCGCGCGGCGGCGAGAGAGGAGCGCGCGAGGGTGATGGAGGAAGCGGAGACCGCGGCGATGCAGGAGGGGAGGATGCACGCGGTCGAGGAGGAGGCGAGGGGGCGAGAGGCGAAGGCGCGAAGGCAGCTCGCGGAGGAAAGAGGGCGCCACGAAGCCGCGACCGCGGCGTGGGAGCGCGAACGCGCGGAGTTCGTCGCGAAAGAGTCGTCGCTCTTAGACAAGATACGCGAGCTTCAGAGGGTGATCGAGCAGAGAGACGCCGCCGCGGAGGCCGCGGCGGAGGAAGCCGCGGCGGCGGCGGCGGCGGCGGCGGCGGCGAAAAACGCGGAGGCTGAAAAAGCATCCGAGGGCGACCAAGGCGACCAGGTCGTCGCCGCGCTGACGCGCGCGGCGCGGTCCGTCAGCGCGGGCGGCGAGTCCGGAGTGCGCCTCGCGATCGACCGCGCCACGGAAGAGCTTCAGAGGCGGCTGCGCGCGAGCGACAGCGAAGTCATCATCGCGAACGACCGGATCAAATCGTTGGAGAAGACGCAACGAGAGCTCGCGAACGAGCTCATGTCCGCGACGCGGCTCATCGACGAGGTCGGGAACCCCGCGGACTTGAAACGGCAACTCACCGCGCTCGAGGACAGGCACGTGGACGCGCTCGAGATGATGGGCGAGACGAGCGAGGAGAACGAGGAGCTCAAGGAGAGGACGGCGGCGTTGAAGTCGATGGTGGACGCGTTGACGGAGAAGGTTGCCGCGTTGGAAGCCGCGCGCGCGGAAGCGTCGAGTTGAACGAGTCCACTCGTTCGGCACCATCTAATCGTCTACTATCTTATAGTACGAATTCTCTACCTAAATCTCGCGAGGACGTCCTCGGGTATGCTCTTCACGTGCGCGGCGACCATCGCGCGCGCGTCCGCTTCGACCATCGTCGCGAACGCGGTCTCCCCCCTCGCGCGCGCGTCGAATGAAACGTCTCGCAGATACGCCGCCGTCGCCGCCGCGGCGAGGCACCGCCTACGGCGCTCGTCCTCGGTGACTTCGCCCGCGCTCGGTGCCATCGCGTCCAACTCGAGCGCGTTCGCCGGGTTCGGGAACACGCACACGTTCACGAGCTCTCTCACGATCGCGTGCGCGCGGACGTCGCCGCCGTCGCGCGCGGCGTCGAGCTCGAGCGCGACGTCCTCGGCGTTCGGGCTCGACCGCAGTCGCCACACGATCGGGGGCGAGACTAAGAACGTGGTGCTGTCGTCGTCGCCGAGGCTGCGGGGGCGGGAGCGTCGGTCACCGGGGGACGAGGGACGGGCGCGGCGACGATGCAATCAAAAAAACAAATCTCGGTGTCGGAGTGTTGTAGTTCGGCGTTCGCGTCAGGGGTGACGGCGGTCGCCGTCCCTCAGAGCCCTTGCGCAATCAAGTAAGAACTGTTGTCGTCATCCACCGAGGCAGGGCGGGGCGAGAAAATTCGCGCGCGTTCTCTCCGCGCGCGTCGCACCTCGTGCCTTCCTCGTCGCTCCCACCTCGGTGCCCACCTTCGGGGGCCCCACCATCTTCGGTCGCGTCGTCGCCGTGGCGCACGGTCACGAGCAGCTCCTCGCGGCCGCGCGTCGACGTCGAGAAGTGCTTAAACCCGACGAGGCAACCGATCGCGAGCGCGTCCGCGCGGAACCGTTCCATCCGGGCGCCCCGGGGGGAGGCGCCCTCCGCACTGAAACGCTTACGCTTCCCGAAAAGTGGTGTTTGTCTGTTAAGATAAACGCAGGTCTGGCCGGTGTTCGGTGGTCGGTCGGACTGGGCAGTCCTCAAAACCTTGCATCATCGCACGCGCTCGCCCTCTTTCAGACGCACACACGTCCGTCATGTCCGCCCAAATCTCGAAGAAACGCAAGGTACGCATCACGGCCGCGCATCCGCCCACCGCGCGACCGCGCTCGCGCGTCGAGCGCGTCGTCCTCGGCCGCGGACCGGACCTCGCGTCGGGATTTTTTCCCGACCGCGGGTCGAGAGTCGCGCGCCGGCGATCGACGCGCTCGGTCGCCTCGCGCGCGTCGCCGCCGCCGTCCGTCGCCGTCCGCGCGCGGCGTGATCGTACCGACGATCGCACGCGTCCGGATCGACGCCGGGTCGCTCGCGCCGCGTCCACCCGCGCGCGAGCGCCCGTCGCCGGTGGCGGATGCGTGTTTTAGGGTTTCGCGCACAAAAAAAAACTCGCCCCCCACTGGCTCTGAGGGACCCTCTCCCCGCTCCCCGCCCCCGCCGTCCACGCGCTCACAGTTCGTCGCCGACGGCGTGTTCTACGCCGAGCTCAACGAGATGCTCGTGCGCGAGCTCGCGGAGGATGGCTACTCCGGCGTCGAGGTCCGCGTCACGCCGATGCGCACCGAGATCATCATCCGCGCGACGCGCACGCAAAACGTCCTCGGCGAGAAGGGCCGACGCATTCGCGAGCTGACGTCTCTCGTGCAGAAGCGCTTCGGCTTCGCCGAGGGCTCCGTCGAGCTCTACGCGGAGAAGGTTGCGAACCGCGGCCTCTGCGCGATCGCGCAGGCGGAGTCGCTGAGGTACAAGCTCCTCGGCGGGCTCGCGGTCAGGCGCGCGTGCTACGGCGTCTTGAGGTTCATCATGGAGAACGGCGCGAAGGGTTGCGAGGTTGTCGTCTCCGGCAAGCTCCGCGGCCAGCGTGGCAAGGCGATGAAGTTCAAGGACGGGTACATGATCTCGTCCGGTAACCCCGTCCGCGAATACATCGAATCCTCCGTCCGTCACGTTTTGCTTCGCCAAGGGTGCGTCGGGATCAAGGTAAAAATCATGCTCGACTGGGACCCGAAAGGGCGCACGGGGCCGAAGACCCCGGTGCCGGACGTCGTCACGATTCACAACCCGAAGGACGAGGACGAGAGTGGTCTCGCGAAGCCGTACGTTGGCAAGGAGCTCGAGATGTAACTTGGCGTGTTCTTCTAGCGTATAATAGAGTTGGAAGCGAACGAGACAACAGTCAATCGTTAAAAAAACGCGCTAAAACTACTCGTACAGTGCGTTTGCCGCGCGTCCACACCGTATTGTGCTCGGTGACTGTATAAGATAT
>MDSW01141396.1_pt1 | contig 14574 bp, 13 predicted proteins | sample 811171 | NCBI WGS metagenome assembly MDSW01 (sample SAMN05326641, study PRJNA326480) | marine metagenome | isolation source: seawater | place: Atlantic Ocean: North West | collected 2012 | reverse complement strand
TTAAAAATCTTCGATGAAGACCACAAAACCACCTTCTCTACTGAAAGAGTCGGTGGCGATATGGATGCTCTTGGTGGTAGTGAAATGCAATATAATTTTACAGACGATGGATTCACTTACACCATCGACACACCTGAGACACAAGGAATTGTTGACTTTGGTGACTTTGATCCTGGTGTAGGATTTAATCCTTAGTCTATTTTAATATCAGCTTTACTCTGACCAATAACGGTTGAACCCGCCCGATGTAGAGACGAGACGTAAACTCTTACGAACTCCTCTATGTAGGCGGGTTTTATTACGTTTATTTTTTCTTTCTCACTATTCAATCTCTCTTCATATTGATAGTATGTCACTGGTGATACTGGATTGACAGTTACACCCGCAGACGCTGTGCCATCATAGTATGTGACCTGATAGTTAGATGGAACTCTGAGTCCTGCTTTAACAATCTTACGACCTAAAGCATCTGTAACTTCAGTAGTTTCATACATCATCACAGCAGCAGGATTTTCATACTTAGCATAAACATAGTCATTCAATGCTGCAGATGTTCTTGGCCACTGGTCATGATAGCTAGTAATATCATTTACTACCATTATACACCACCCAAAATCTACTCTCCCATAGAAGTCAAATGATACTGACTCAGGAGTGTCTCCAGATCTTATTAGATATTCATCCATAAGGACAAGAGAAGAAAGATAATCATCTTTGATGTCATTCCTTCTCCATAGATTTGCTGCGGTATAAACCTTGGGATCTAGGTGTTTATCTGTATAGTTGTATAGGACATTGGGTCCTCTTTGAAATAACATTAGAAATCTCCTGCCTTTATATCTGATTGAGTCATTGCTGTTATCTCTTCAAACATCATTGTAACTGACTGTAATGGGATCTTACCATCTTTGGTTGTTACAAAGTTATTTGATGGTGTAGTATTTATTTGTAGGTCAGTCAAAGCACAAAGCTTGGACTTAGGCATCATTGGATGTCTAACCTTAGTCTGATCTGCTTCAACAAACATTGGTTTGAGAACGAATAAGTCTGGGAAACCAAGAACTCCACCAGTTCCTTTCATACTTGCTGATGGATGCATTCCTCCTTTGAATGCGTATATGATTTCATCTATATTAGTTCCTTCCTCTGGACTACGAGCAAAGAAGTCAAATGATATATTAAACTTTCTGTTCTGCATCTTCTTAAAGAAGTTGATAGCATTCTCATTGGGTGCTAGTCCAGCTAGTCCTAATACTCTATTAATATCTAATGCGTCAGTGCTACCTAGTGGGTTAGTTGCTCCTTTAAATGCTGCTCCAAGCACTTGATCAAATTTTCCACCATCAAATCCTGCACCTTCAGCAACACTTCCTGTAGCCAGTTCCTTTGTTATCTTTACTAATTCACCTCCTACAGCGAACGCTCCTGTTGTAACCATTTGACCTAGACTTCCTGCAAAGTCATCCATGATTCTAGCCATGGTTCCCATCTTGAACTCATTAGACCAGTCAGCACTGTAGTTGTAACTGAACTCTTGAGGCATGGGTAAGTTAAAGATAGCAGACTCTTGACCTATTGCTTCTTTCGCTTCCTTTTTAATTGCTTGTAATTGTTCTGCGTTCTTAATCACATCACCATTTTGTAATGTAATTTCATTGCCATCTTTGAATAGGTGACTATAGTCTCCTTTTGCTATGTCTTTGGATAACTTTTGTCTTTGTTCCGTGGTGTAAGCATCGTTTTCTCTTACACTTTTTGTTAATTGAGCATTTAATAGTTGTAGATTTCCATCGCTCTCGTCAAGACCTCCAAATATAGTTTTACCCGCTTCATTGACAACATTTCTAGCTGTCTGGACAACAGAGTTCTGACCAAATGATGAAGCAACGTCTCTCTGACCATTGTCATAGGCTGCTTTTAATCCTGCGTTGTACTTATATTTTGTTATCTCTAAGTAGGATGCGTATCTAATGTTAGTCACTCCTACTGGATAGGATGATCCACTCCCATAGATTTTTTTATAATTCATCTCTGTCTATGAAATTTTTCTAGCGGTAATTGACTCATTGCTGCGACATCTTCTTCACCGACCTCAAAGAAAAGGTTGTCAGCGTTCTTAGGTATATAGTAGTGAAGCGTAGACATAGGGGCTTCCTGACTATTTAGTGACCCTAACCTAGCTCTTGGTTTAAGGTAATGTATATTCGCACCAAGTAGTCTATCGCTTTTAATTTCCATGAGTTTTATTAATGGGTACTCATCCCATACCTTTAATATATCTTTCCATTTCGGGTCATATTCAAAGAAATACCACTTACCTACCTCTGGTTGTTCTGTGGCATTGTCGTAGAGTGCTTCAAATATTTTTTCTCTCAGTTGACCTCTACTTACCTTGCTTCCTTTTAGGTTTAGGAGCAGTGTAGTTAATTCTGAGTTCTCGTTCTGTGATGAGTCTGAACTTCCATCCTCTGTCGTCGCAGAATTCCTGAGCTGCCCTCCACTTTGCATCGTTTTTAGCATAGGTCATAACCTCCGTTAGATACCTTTGGGTTTGACGTTTCTGAGGTTTGGGTACTTGTGTCTGTTTTAGAGGTTTGACCTCTACAAGATACTGTTTAACTCCTGTTGACTCCTGTATCTTAACCCAGAAGTCTGGGAAATACCTGTGTACTCTGTTATCGGTAGGACATTTGTATGGAATTATTATCTCTTCCGATGACCAACTAAGCACTGATCTGTCACTATCACACCAGTTCATGAACTTAAGTTCCCAACCAGACCTGTAAAATACGTTAGTTGGATCCCCTTTATATTTCTTATAGTTCTTGGGTTTGAACTTTCCTTGTTTTAGAGACATAAATAAAAATACCACCCCATGTAGTGTATTTATGGCACTGAAGAGCGTTACAAAATTTTTAACTGATCTAAAGGTCAGTGGAGGTCCGTCCTCTACTAACCAATATGATCTGCAGTTCGGTATTGATCCTGCGGGAGTCAATGGCGAATTAGCTAAGTGGTTGGAATCATATGGAGTTAAAAACAACTCCTTTAATAAGTTGATGGTTGATATGGCAAACGAGATCCAGATACCAGGTGTATCAATGGTGTCTCAGGATGTCAAGGGAATACATAAAGGTATCAACATGAAACCAGCTATGGCAAAGGTGTTCAATGAGATGGATATGTCGTTTATACTTGATGTTCAGTCAGAAGCATATAAATTTTTCAGAGGATGGCAAGATTTTATAACAGGTAATCCTGCTAACATAGACTTTGTTTCTCAAGGTAGAGTATATGACAGAGCATATGTACAGCACTACTATAAGTCATACGTATGTGATACTATAATCAAGAAGTTTGAAAAGTATGATCCACAAGCAGCAGGGGCACTGAACGTTACCAATACACCAAGTGAGCAGTACCATGTGTGGACAGTAAAACTGATTAACTCTTATCCATATATGGTTTCATCTATACCATATAGTTCTGGTGGATCAGGAGTTGTTAAACTAAGCGTAGGTATGTACTATGAGTACTCTGAATTACTAGATGCTGGCTCAAAAAATATCTCTGTAGAAGCTTGATATATAATATATACTGACTAACTTATTATGCCATTACCTGAACTTGTTACGCCAACGTATGAGTTGGTAGTACCATCAACCAAAAAGAAACTAAAATATCGCCCTTTTTTAGTTAAAGAACAGAAGGTTCTAATCCTAGCATTAGAGGAAAACAATACCTCACAGATACTAGAAGCAATAAAGACTATATTTAAGAGTTGTATCAATACTAGATTTAAGATGGATGACTTGTCTATCTTTGACGTTGAGTATATCTTTTTACAACTACGTGGTAGGTCTATTCAAGAAACCATTGAAATAGAAGTACCATGTGAAGATGATCCAAAGACGAAAGTCCCCGTGACTATTCCCGTTGATCAGATTAAGGTTAACTTCCCAGAAGGACATACCAATACAATCAAAGTCAACGAGAGTGTGACAGTGGTGATGAAGTATCCTAACCTAGAATACTTTACAAAGATTAATTTCACTGAGGAAGAGGTAGATCCATATGAATTGGTATCTACATGCATCGACAGAGTTTACCAAGGAGAAGAAGATTGTGGATCGTTCACACCTAAAGAGGCTCAAGACTGGCTTGAGCAACTTACTACTGATCAGTTTGAAAGTATCCAAAAGTTCTTTGATACTATGCCTACTCTTCGCCATGAGCTTACAGTTACTAATCCTAACACAGGTGTCAAAACTTCTAGTGTCATCGAAGGATTAGTCAATTTTTTCGGATAGCCCTATTCCAAGAAGGGTTAGCAAGGTTCTATCAGACGAATTTTGCCTTGGTTCAACACCATAAATATACCTTGAGTGACATAGAGAATATGATCCCATGGGAGCGTGACATTTACGTCAACATGCTTTCCAAGTGGTTAAACGATGAGAGGGAACGTATAGAAAAGGAACGTCAATCACGTAAGAGAAGATGAATCGTCGTGCTATCTCTAATATGCTAGGAGTTAAACTCTTACCTGTATCAGGTAAGATGACTCGTACAGCCAAGAATATGCTCGACACTGAGATGGAGTACATCGACTATCTCAGGAATAGAAGGAAGTTCTTCATAATGACGAACTTGATGCAGCAAAGAGTTGTAGTTGGTGGAAGAAAGAAAGATAGAGACGCAGACGGTGACTTTAGTCGTAAAGCGAAAGGTAGGATTAGATTTAAACCTAAAAGAAAACTTAGACTTAAAAGTCTTGGTAAGGGTAGTAAGTTAGGTAGATTTGCTCGTGGTGTAAGATATAAGGCATTAAGACTTGGTGGTGCACCTGGTCTAGGAAAGAAGGCAGCATATAGAGGTCCCCTTAAGTTTCTTAATCCTAGAAATATAGCAAAGATTGGAAACAAGATAAAAGCAAAGGGTCTAGCAGTTGGAAATAAAATAAAACAAGGTGGAAAGTGGGTAGTAAGAAAAGGGCAGCAGGGTATCAACTATGCAGGTAAGAAGTTAACTGGTGCTAAAAATTTCATAGGTAAAAAAGTAACTGGTGCTAAGACATACGTAAAGAATGTCAGTGGTGCCATGATGGAAGGTGGGCTGAAAAGGATAAAAGACTTGTGGAAGAAAGCACCACAAATGGTTGATGCTGCTAAGAATTTAGTTAAGGGTCTAAGAAATTCTCCAATGATGAAGAGACTTTCTAAGGTCTTAGCAAAAGGTACTGGACGTGCTGTTCCTGTAGCAAGTATGGCACTATCAGCCAATGACATGGTTCGCTATCAAAAGATGGGCGGTTGGAAAGGATGGCTCGGTACAAGTCTTGCTGCTTTAGATTTAGGTGCTGACGCAACAACTCTAGCATCCTCCCCCGCAGCTGTTACTGGTGTTGGTGCTGCTATACCAGGTATTGCTCAGGTTGTATCACAGATCGCAGGATGGGGATTAACAATATTTGAACTTGTTCAAGTGCTTAGTGGACAAGATCCATACGCAGCATATAATGAAGAGACTGGAAAATATGACGGTGACAGTCAGAAGGGAGCTATCCCCTTCTTATCAGAAGGTGGAGAGGTCACACGTCCTACTAAAGCGTTAATCGGTGAAGGTGGTGAAGGAGAACTGGTTATACCTCACTCTAAGATGGGTAAGGTAATGTCTAGTCTATTCAAGGAAGTAGGTGCTATGATGCTTGGCATCACTAAAGGATTCCTTACTACGTTACCAACTCCTAGTTCAGACACACAAAAAGTATTATCAGAAGCAAATAAGTTAGGTGGACTATTTCCTGGCGGTGAGATTCCAAAAATTTTCAATGGTAAAAAGATTACAAATAAACTGATTGGCACAGCAAGGAGAGCATTTACAGCTGCTAATCCTATAGCTGGACTGATTATGAATATATTGAAGAGACCAGTGATGGCTCAACCAGACATGCTTACGCAAATTGCTAGCTCTACTGTTAACACTGCTGATACTGCTACCACAACCATACAGGGTGATAAAACAATGGTATCTAATTTTAACATCACTGATTACTATGGTTCAACAGAGAATAGAACAAGACCTCATGGTGGTGTGGACGTTGCTACTCCCACAGGTACACCCGTAGGTTTTGCTGAAGGTGGTGAGATATTGGCAGCAGGAAGATATGGTGGTTATGGTAACATGATGGATGTATGGCTACCTCATACTGGAATACAAATGCGTATTGCCCACTTAAGTTCCTTCGTAAAAAAATCTGGGGAATTTTTAGCAGGAGAGGTCATCGCAAAGACTGGTGGTGCTAAGGGAGATCCTGGTGCAGGTAATTCTACAGGTCCTCATTTGCACTTTGAATACGATGATAAGAAAGACTCAACTAGATATGGTGGAGCAGGAGATCCACTTCCATTCGCACCTCTAATAAAGTTAGGTAACTTTGAACCTCCATCAGAGGAGGGTACAGGAGGTCCCAGTTACGGTTATCCATTAACTAATACAGTTAAGTGGCCAAGTAGTAACGGAGCAATGGGAGGTGCTTCTTTCTCTCCTTCCAAGGCATCAGGACTGATACCTAATGAAAACTCAACAGTTTCTGCTGCTCTTAAACCACAAGTAGTGTTCATGCCATTCCCATATTACAATCCTATTCCTTTCCCTGTTAATCGAGTTGTGACTAAGAAGGTAGAGAGAAAGTTGGTATTGGGTGTTAGTCCATTCTCAGGTAAATACGGTGCGTTATAATGGATAGTAAAGAGTTTCCCACTTTAGAAGATGTACATGTAATACTGAGTGATCTGACCAATCTCTTTGAAGATCGCAACGCGATGCTTCACACTATGATGAAGGAGGACAAGTATAAGGACTTCCTATTGGCAGAGAATATACAGTCAATGGTGGAGGCAGATAATAGAGATGATTCTAGAAAAGGTGGAATAAAACAAGATTTAGCTAATGGTTATGAGATACTCAAAGCTCAGACCACGATGAGGAAGTTTGCTAACTTCATCAATCCTGCATCATTGCCAATAATGGATCTCGATGCACCGATTGATTTTGATGATGGTATGGTTGAAGATGAAGAACCAGAGGAAATTGTAGAGGGTCAAGACGGAGAAGATGGTACAGATGGAGTTGATGGTCAACCTGGTCCGCCAGGTAAGGATGGTGAAACTAAAATACAACCTCCTAGCAATACTGGTAAGGATCTATCTCCTAGTACTTCTCAGACACCTGATACTAAACTAGCAAAAGGTGGATATGTTCCAGGTGCTACTGCTAGTCCTATGTTCAATTCTCTGCAACCTCAAAAGCAGAAAAAATCAGGTGGTGTCACGCCACTTGAGGATTTAGGACTTGATGGTGATTCTAACGTTGCTTCTGAATTTGCGGGAGATCTTGGACTTGATAAGTATAAGACTGCTCTAGCAGCTGCTATGGGATTACCATTGAAGGCAGTGGCAGCTGGTCTAGGTGGACTATTAAGTGCTCTATCAATGCCTAATTCACCAGAGTTCGATGCAGCAAAGGCACAGATAAGCAATATTACTGACGCATTCGACTTACCGAAACCTGATATGGGTAGTGAGTCAAGTGAGTCTACTAAGAACATTGAGAGTAAGAAAGAACAAATGATAGCTGGTGGTGGATTCTTCTCCACTATCACAAACTTAATGGGACTTGCTAAGAACAAGGATCATCAAGTATCTGAAGACACTCCTATGGGTGCTGCTGTTACGGGATTACAAAACCGTAGACTGCAGAATGATAGATTGATTGAGATGCTAAATGGAACTGGAGGACCTTCTCTAGATGGTTCACCGCCAGATAAGATATATGCTTCAGCAAATACTCATTATGATCAGACTAAGACTGCTATCACAAATATAGCTGAGTCTGCTAAGAGCATATTCAAGAGTACAACAGCTGGTAAAATAATCAATAAGGGTGCTAGTATACTAAACCAAATTTTAGGTGGAGTATTTAAGGCTGATATTGGTGCTCAGACAAATGATCAAGACATCAATAGTTTGACTAATCAAGTTATTGAGTTAAATGAAACATCAATGGCAGAACTGAATACTCTCATAGTACCTGATACTATGCTTCAGAACCAAGAAGAAGATTTATCATCTAAGGTAAGGGCACTGACATCAAAAATGGCCATGGGTAATGGTATAACTATGGACATGAAGTCGGCTGTAGCACCTTCTGAACTAGAAGTTAGTAAGTATCTTCTCGCCAACATAGCAACAGTAGATGGTGGTCAAACCGCCCATGATGTAGTATGAGACAAAGTAATTTCCGATTAATTCAATTTGATATAGGTATCTCTACCAAGAGTGAAGAGACTGGTGAGGAGGGATTCACTGTTGTTTCTCTAACGTCTAGCCACTTGATGGAGTTACATTATATTGAGGACATCACCAAGTCAAACCTCCTTATCATGTTAAAGGTTAATGATAGTGGAAGTGGAGTATTGGATTCTCTGGTAGGTATGGATCCAGTCGAACTGATATGGACAGATGATTCTCTTAGTAAAGGTATGGAAGGCAATGTGATAAGACAATCATTAATCATATATGATGTTAAAGATCGTCTTATAAAGGATGGAAAACAATCCTCAGCGATGTTATACTGTATCAGTATAGATGCTGTAAGAAATAGTGCTACAAAGATATCAAGGAGATTTGGTAAAGGTGGAGGACAGTATACAAATGAGATGGTAGATGAATTGTTAACAAGAGATCTAGCATCTACCAAACCACTTGTAGCAGATAAATCCACAACTAAATTGTCATTTGTGAGTCCATACTGGGATCCTTATACAATTATTAGTTGGTTAGCTTGGAGATCAATAGAGGAAGGTGGTAGTGGTAAAAAGAGTGCAGGATATCTGTTCTATGAAAATGTTGATGGTTACTTCTTCAAATCTATGGATGCTTTAACTCAGCAAGCAGCGTCAAGAAATATAAATGTCAACTTTGCTCCAGAAGAAGATGATGAGGACGATCAAGATCAAAAGGATATACACATCTTTGGATTCAGTGTCAGTGAGACCAGTGATTTGTTTCGTGGTATCAATCTAGGTAGTTACGCTAGTACAACCTTTACCTTAGATATGAAAGACTTCAAGTATGAAGAGGTACCCTTCTTTATTAAGGACTTCTATCCAACAATGAAAAAGTTAAACGCAAGAGAATTGCCAAGCTTCTATGAAAGATTTGGTAGTATAGAGAAAGGTGGTAGACCTACTAGAATTATGTCTAAGGTTTTAGACACTGCTATGTACACAGAGGGTACGTATACACAAGACTTGACAAAACAACTGTCACAGTCTATGATAAGGAATCAATTATTTTTTAACCAGTCTGCTACCTTTGAGTATGAAGGAATGCAAGATCTTAAAGTTGGAGAGGTTGTTCAAGTCAATAAGTACAACGCAAGATCTGGAAAATTAGAACCTGTCATTAGTGGTAAATACATAGTAGGCAAGATATACAGACAATTCTTATCTGAGAGAGACATGATGTCTACTAGAGTAACTCTGTACAGGGATAACTTAGGATGAACATAGAGAGTGCTGCACACGCCATCGGTAGAGATGGAATGAATTGGTGGATCGGACAAATCGAAAACGATGGGTCTGATCCAGAGTATAGTGGTGCGAACGCAAAAGATTACGATTATACAGGAAAAGTTAAGGTAAGGATAGTTGGGTATCACAACCCAGATAAGACAATTCTACCTACAGCAGACTTGCCATGGGCTAGTTGTGTTATGCCTGTAGTATATGCTCAGAGAAGTGGCATGGGATCTGTTCAACAGTTACAGGTTACCAGTTGGGTGGTTGGATTCTTTATGGATGGTGCATCGGCACAGATACCTATTATTATGGGTAGTATCAGTGACCAGAACCCAGAAGGAACATACTCGAAGGAACCAACAGATAAGAATAGAGGTTATCAACAGATATTTGCCCCAGACTACAATCCAAAACTACATGGGGATGGTGGTAGTACACCTGGTGGTACTGCTGATACAACAGAGAAAGACAAGAACGGTAATAATACAAACACAGGAGGAGGAGAAGAACAGGGAGGTAGTGATGATAAGAAGACTGTATCTACTGTCAATGAACGTGGTAAGGCATCACAACAAACAGATGCCCAGAAAGCAGCAGACAAGAGAAAGAAGTATACAGTACATGTAGGTAATGGTAAGTGTGGTACTCCTGCTGACGTAAAGATGAAGGGTGCTACTGCTGAGTTCTTAAAGTGGGCTAGAGGTATAGAACAGAATGAGATAGGTGAGTTCATCGACAAACAGACTGGTGATATAGCAGACGTAGCTGATGAAATAGAATTGATGCAGAACAGGATGGGGGGATTCATGAACGGTGTTCTGAGTAACGTCAAAGGAACCATAATGAAGGAGGTTCAGTTAGAGATCGAGAAAGAAATTAATGACATCAAAACTCCTGATCCAGATTTATTAGATCCTACTGTTGATAAACTCAAGAACATAGGAGATCTAATTGAATGTCTCTTCAAACAGCTCAAAGAAGAATTGCTTGATGTCATCGGTGGACTATTGATGGATCTTCTCAGTCAAGTGCTTGATGCTGCCTTATGTTTAGTTCAAGATCTATTCCAAGAGTTATTTGGTGGTCTCATGGAAAAACTCATGGCTGGTATTGATGCTGCCTTGGGTATACTTCAAGGTGCGATAAGTGCTATTAAAGGAGCAGCAGATCTAATTCAAGGTATTACCAGAAACGTTCTTGAACTAATTGACATGGTTTGCGATGGTGACCTATCTTGTGCTCTTGGATTATCTACATTCGAGACAGGAGCAGGAGGTAAGGAGAGTGAAGCAGACAAGCAAAAGAAACAAGTTAGTCAGTACAGTGATGCAGCAAAGGGTGCATTGAAGAGTGGTAAGACTCAGGTAGTTGGCTCAGGTAAGCCGAACTCACGTGGTTGGGTTCCAGTCACTTCGTATGAAAATGGCAAACCTGTTAAGAAAGCATTTAATACTAGAAGTGGTGAGTTCGCAGAAGTTGGAGCACCAGGCACAGGTGTGAGTGATAAGTCATTTGAGAAGGGTAAGAGCTTAGTAGAGAAATTTGACAGTGTATATCCTATACGTGCTTCAGATGGTACTATCAACTACGAGACTGTTAATTGCTCACCAGAAAACACACGTAAGAAACCTTGCTTCCCAGAATTAATTTTTGACAATGCACAGTCCACAAGTATTATTAAGGCATTACCTATCATTGATGACATAGGTGCTATGGTTGGTGTATTGATGAGGAATAAAGGATCTAACATCAACACAACTGCTAGAGTAAGAGCAATGTTCACTTGTAACGAACCAGAGGGTACAGGTGCTAAACTTACACCTATCATCAAGAACGGAAGTATTGAGAAGATAAGAGTTGACAAACCAGGTATAGGTTATGGATTAGATCCAGACAACACATACTGCCCGAAAGAACAGAAGTTCTTCCTCATAGACAATGTAGAGTTAAATGATTACGCAGAGCCAGGTGATATCATTTTCTATCAGGAAGCAGATGGTGATCCAAACGAAGGCATTCTACAGATTATGGATTTCAACTATAATAATACTAACAAAGTTGCTCTTGCTACACTAGACAAGGACGCATATGTTCCACCTGGTCTAAAACTACAGACATCAGGTGGTTCATATATGTTTGAATTAAATCCTGATCAAGTATTCTTTGACCTTGCTATACCTGAGAACGCAACAGCATTATATGCTAATTGTGATGAAATCATACCAGTCCTCGATACTATTGACATAACCAACGTAGGTAAAGGATATAAGGAACCTAAGATCTATGTTGGTGATGAAGAGATCGGTGACATTTCAGTTGACACACAGGGTAGGTTACTGACACCTACTATTAATACTAAGACTATAGGATTTATGCAACCTCGGATCGTTGATCCAGAAGGATTTGGTGCTAGAATCGTACCTACATATCAGTACGTAGGTCCAAGTAAGTTCACCGAGATCTTTGAGTCTCAATCATATATTGACTGCGTAGGACATCCAAATGGCTAGACAAGATACAAGTCAACTAAATTTATTTCAAGGTGATCAGCAGGAGAATGAAAATCCTCAACATATCACCAACTATCCAAAGAACTGGATAACAGTGACCTCAGCTGGTCATGTACTGGAGTTTGACAATACAGAAGACGGTGAAAGAATCAGATTAATCAATGGTAAGACTGGTTCTTTGATCGAAATGGACGAAGAAAAAGACACATATGTCATCAGTTCAAGAGATTTAAACCTAAATAGTGAAGCAACGACCACCCTGAAGGTCGGTAAAGATAAAAAACAGGACAAACTTATTATTCAGGTTATCGGTGACGCTCACCTTAATGTGGAAGGAGACTTACACACAGAGGTAGAGGGAAACAGATATGACACCGTAGATGGTGAGTATCAATTAACTGTTGGAGGCACTATGATGATTAATGCCAAGTCCAACATGGGTATTGATGTTAAGAATGAAATGAGGGTAATCACTAACTCCACCAACGAGAAATGTACCTTTAAAAAGGTAGACATGGAAGCTGGAGGTCAGTTAACAGAGGTTATCAATGGTAACCGTGTGATCAGAATGAATAAGGAAGGAGGAACGTTCGCGTTAGAATCAGCGGGTGATCTTCGTTTCAATGTCGATGGGTGCCACTACACTAAAGTTGGCAGAAACAGTTTTACAGAAGTCCAAGGTAGTATGAAAACTACTACTCATGGCGAAGGTATTGAATGTATCGAGGGTGGAGCACCCTCTGGAATGGACGTAAACAAGAGTTACGGTACAGGGTGGGAACTCGATACAAAGGGATCAGACGCAAAAATAAACACAACCGATTTTAGATTACAAGCACAGGGGACTGTGCAGATGAGTGCATCTGGTTCTGAATTTAGAATTACCTGTAATAACGGAATATACCTTAATTGACATTCTGACTTGAATGTACTATAGTAAAGGAACAAACACATGTTTGGTATGACAATTTCTTCTAGTCAAGCTAAAACTCTCGTTGACTTTATTAACGCAGAGAAAGCAAACTACATAGAGGAGAAAGTTAAGGGGATACCCAACCAGAAGAATGCTATGAAGATCTATAAAGAGATTCATGCTGATCTGGAGGACATCAAACACTATGCTGATGACATCATTAAGTATGCCAGATGTCATAGTGGCACAATGTCAACCCCAAATGCTTACCCACTGCCTTATCATAAGGATAGTGATTTTGGAGACCCATGGAAGACTTCTTAAAACAGTGTGAGGTGGATATCCCTGCACGTACATTTACTATTATCAGTGACCAATCACAAGTTGAGAAACTGGTATGTGATGATTCTGAACAATTCATGAGGGTATTAGAATTTGTCAGAGCAACGTGCGAAGTAAATGAAGTATCGTACAAGTATTAATTATGTCACATTCAGTTACGTACCTAAAGATCAAAGACATCTTACGTAATGCCCCTAAACCAGTAACAGACGAGGTGCTATTAGAAGTAGCATCACTCGCTATTGCTGAGACTCTTGGTGAAAGAAATGTTGAACCTATTAACTGGGACAGCAAAATAAATGATGACCTTGGACTAGACTCACTGGATACAGTTGAGTTAGTGATGTTCCTTGAGGAATGCTTCAGCGTAGAAATACGAGATGAACAGGCAGGAGAGATAGTCACCGTAGGTGATGCTATCACGATCATCAAAGAGAACAAGGCAGGAAAACCACGTAAGGTTAACAAGAGAAAGGTCAGTAAGTCATTCGCTGAACAAACAACAGCGAGGGCAGAGAAGCAAGCAGCACTTGATGCTGATATTGACAAAGCTTTAGATGAAGACTAAAAAAATATTTTACAACTATGTAATGGGTGGAAGTGAAGAGAGTTTCCTTGATGAAGGGGAACTCGATTTCTTTCCTGATGATTACTTTGAGGAACCAACTCCTGCTCTCAAAGGATACCCAGAGTATAGACATTCTAAATGCCCTGCTTTTAAAGAGTATTACAAAAATACATGGGTGATGAAGCAATGCTTCCCCCTTGGTATGCTATATAAATCTACCGAACAATATTTGTCTACTAATCTTGGACAAGATGTGTTCGATGAATATGTAATGCTTGGTGATGGTTGGACAGATGGAGAACATCCAGAGATACAATTCAAACAAGGTTATTGTTTTTGGACAGAGGACAATGACGTGTGGATTGAACAGTTTCAACATCCCGAAATGACAAGGAAGGGACTAGACGTAGTGTCTGGCACTTTCCCATTATCAGTTTGGACAAGACCTATTAACTTAGGATTCACAATCAAGGACTATGACAAAAACATCTGGCTCGAAAAAGGATCCCCGCTTTGCTATGTTAGATTCTCTAGCCAAAGAACAAGAGATGTCAAATTCACACTTGAAAAGCGATCCATCCCTAAAGAAGTGCTTAAGCGACAACTACAAAGCTTGTGGCTCAAAGACTGGCACAAAAACTTCTCATGGAACCTCATC
>MDSW01125693.1_pt1 | contig 14574 bp, 15 predicted proteins | sample 811171 | NCBI WGS metagenome assembly MDSW01 (sample SAMN05326641, study PRJNA326480) | marine metagenome | isolation source: seawater | place: Atlantic Ocean: North West | collected 2012 | reverse complement strand
CGAACTGACCAATATCTTTTACATTTTTATCCAGTTGGACTTTTGGGACACAATATAATTTTATGGAGGGTTCTTCACTATAATCTTTGGAGGTTCTATCAGGATTTAAAAAAGTACAACCATCACACCCTATAGTAGCAGCAGGTCCATCTTTAAATAATAAATATTGCAAAATATTTTTAAACATTTTCAAACCTTTATCTTCTCCAAAATATCCATAACCTGTTTTTGTTTTAGCAATTACTGAAACTTCATGATGATCTTGTAAATTTTGACCAACTCCTTTTGAAATGAAAATTTTCTTAATAGAATGTTTATTTAACTCTTCTTCCTCACCAATCCCTGACAACATTAATAATTTAGGAGAATTAAAAGTTCCTGCTGATAAAATTATTTCATTATTAGAAAAAACAGTTTTTTTAATTTTATTTTTATAGAATTCTACACCTATTGCTTTATCATTTTTAAAAATGATTTTTGTTGCTTTTGATTTTGTTGAAATTGTTAAAAATTTTTTAAATTTATTGTTAGATAAAAAAGCTTTCGTTACATTACATCTCACTCCTTGATCAATCGTAAATTGCATGTATCCAACACCTCTTTGATTACCTGAATTAAAGTCAGGATTGAAAGGATGTCCCATTGCTTGCATAGTTTTTACATATACTTTAGTAAGTTCACATGTATCTTTAGAATCTGAGACCTTAAGGCCGCCTCCTTTCCCATGATTTTCATCAAACAAACGATTATTATCTTCAACTAATTTAAAATAAGGTAGCATTGATTGATATGACCAATTTTTTTCTTTAGTTGACTCACTCCATTCGTCGTAATCGCTTGGCCTACCTCTCATATACACCATACCATTGATTGAGCTTCCACCTCCAAGAATGCTCGCTTGGGTAATATAGTGACTTCTTCCATTCAATTGTTTTTGAGGAATTGTTCTATAATTTTTTACAAATTTTTCTTTTTCTAAAAAATTTATAACACCTGCTGGCATTTTTATTAATGGATGCCAATCAGATGGTCCTTCTTCGATAATTAAAACTGTTGCATTTAATTTTGAAATAATTTGTGAAGCAGCAACAATTCCAGAACTCCCCCCGCCTATAATTATAAAATCATATTTTTTATTCATAAAAATTAAATATTAATAGATATTTTTAAATAATAAAATTTTTTTTAAATATCAAAAACTTTCCCTGGATTCATTATATTATTTGGGTCAAAGTTTTTTTTAATTATTTGCATTAATGGAATATTATCAGCATGTTCTTTTTTTAAGTATTCTTTTTTTTGTAACCCAACACCATGCTCACCCGTTATTGTTCCTTCAAGAGATAAGGCTTTATCAATTAATTTGTTACTAAAATCTCTAATCATTTTATAGTCACCATCTTTGCTAGGATCATACATTACAGTAGTATGAAAATTTCCATCTCCTACATGACCGACCATAGGAGCGCTTAGTCCATATTTTTTAATTTCTTCTTCAGCAAATTTTATACATTCAACTAGATTAGATATTGGTACACAAACATCAGTTGTGTATATTTTAATATTCTTTTTCTGAGCTTTAACTGAGTAATAAACATCATGCCTTGCTTTCCAAAGCTTATTTCTTTCCTCAGTATTTTCTGCCCATTTAAAATCACTACCGTTATTATTTTTTGATATTTCTTCAACAATTGCAATCGATTCTTTGTTAGATGCTTCTGTTCCATGAAATTCATAAAAAAGAGTTGGTTTGGATTCTAAATTTTCTAATTTTGAGTAATTTATACTTATATCTACTTGATCTTTATTTAGCATTTCTACTCTTGCAATTGGTACACCATATTGAATAATTTCTTGAGCTGTTAAGACTGCAGATTCTAAATCTGGAAATTGACAAACTGCACTCATTATACTCTCTGGTATAGGTGATAATCTTAAATGAACTTCACTAATAACGCCCAAAGTTCCCTCTGAGCCTATAAATAAATTAGTAAGATTATAACCTGCAGAGGTTTTTTTTGTTCTTGTTCCTGTTTTAATAATTTCCCCATTTGGAAGCACAACAGTTAACCCGGTAACTACTGTTCGCATCGTTCCATATCTAACTGCCATTGTGCCTGATGCAGAGCACGCCGCCATACCGCCTAGAGCACAGTTAGCACCTGGATCAATAGGAAAAAAAACACCTTTATCTTTTAAATTCTCATTTAATTGTTCTCTCGTAACATTTGCTTGAACACGGCAATCAAAATCTTCGGCATTAACACAGAGTATCTTATTCATATTCTCTAGAGATAATGTTATGCCTTCTTTATTGCCTACAGCATGACCTTCTAAAGAAGTTCCAGTACCAAAAGGAACTATAGGAACCTTGTGTTGGTTACATAATTTAATAATTTTTGAAATTTCTTCATTTGTATTTGGAAAAACTACTGCTTGGGATAATACTGGATCATAAGCATCTTCACCTCTTGCATAATTAGCTCTAGTTGATTCAGATAAAGAAAATCTATCGTTTAAAAGGGAACTAAGTTCTTTTTGCAATATATCATTTTTCATGTATGTGTTTTATATTATAACAAATTCATTAAAAAAAAATATAGCGAAAAAATGTCAACTCAATCATTATCTCTTGATGAAATATATACTTTAGCAAAAAAAACCCTTATTCATAACGGCTGTGATGATTTAAATGCTGAAGCAGTTGCTAGGACTGTGACTTTTGCTGAAAGAGACGGTAGTGTTTCTCATGGTTTATTCCGTATACCTGGGTATATAGCTGCACTGAAAAGCAAAAAAGTAAAAGGGGATGCTCGCCCCACTAATAATTTTCTTACCAATAATATAATCAAAGTAGATGGGGACTATGGGTTTGCTCCTACTGCAATTCAAGTTGGAATTCCTGCATTAGTTGAAACAACAAGCAAACATGGTGTAGGTGTTTTGGCTATAACTAATACACATCACTTTGCAGCTTTATGGCATGAAACAGAGGCTTTAGCGGAAAAAGATTTAATTGGTATTGCTTGCACTGCTTATATGCCAAGTGTTGCTCCAGCAGGAGCCACTAAACCTTTGTTTGGTACCAATCCTATATCTTTTGCTTGGCCAAGAAAAAATGACACTCCAGTAGTATATGACATGGCAACTGCAAGTATGGCAATGGGAGAAGTTCAAGTAGCGGCACGAGATGGACATAAAGTTCCTAAAGGTACAGGTTTAAACAAAGATGGTGAACAAACAGAAGATCCATCTGAAATTGCAAATGGTGGTGTCCTTCTTCCTTTTGGTGGATATAAAGGATCAGCTATTGCCATGATGGTAGAATTGTTAGCTGCGGGCTTAGTAGGAGATATGTTTAGTTTTGAAGCAAAGGAGGCAGACAATAAGGATGGAGGGCCAGCCAGAGGTGGAGAGTTTATTATGGCATTATCACCACAATTAATTGCTGGGGATGGATGGAATGAGCATGCAGAAAAATTTTTTAAACAAATGGAGTCTTTAGATGGCGTTCGTTTGCCTGGAAATCGTCGACATAATAATAGAAAAGATAAAGGACCAAGGAATATTAATACTGCCCTAGTTGAAAAAATACGATCATTAATAGACTAATTTTTTTTATGGAAAAATTACATTCTCTTTTTGATAATCACATTCAAAAAGAATTATACCCAGGTGCTCAATGGAAAATTATTCATAAGGATAACATTTTTAAAGGTAAAACTGGTTATATGAATATTAGTTCTAAAGAACCAATTCATGATGCTACGCTTTACAGAATATGGTCAATGACTAAACCAGTTATTTCTATAGTTATTCTTCAGCTGATTGATGAAAAAAAAATTAGATTAGATGATATTTTAACTGATTATTTACCTCAATTTAAAAATTTAAAAGTTTTAAAAAATCAAGAGAGTAAAATAAGTGATGTTGTTGATATTCAATCAATGCCAACGATAAAGGATTTACTCTTACACACTGCTGGATTTACTTATAATTTTTTAGGTGATAATGTTGGACGGGAATATGATCGTGTTGGGTTGTTTTGCTCTGAAACTACTACTTTAGCAGATGAAATTGATATTTTATCTTCTCTTCCTTTATTATATCAACCTTCGACTAAATGGGTTTATAGCGTTTCAGTAGATATTTTAGGCAGGATTATAGAAATTATAACAAGAAATAATTTACAAGCAGAGTTAAAAAAAAGAATTTTTGCCCCATTAGAAATGCATGATACTGGATTTACAGTAGATCCTGAAAATTATGATCGTATTATGGCTTCCTACGAGTTTGATCCCATTAAAAAAAAATTAAATAATCCTAAGATTGGTTCTCAAAAAATTGCAGGGTATGGATATCCAACTAATCAATCTACATATGCCAGAGGTGGACATGGTTTATATTCTACATTGGAAGACTATAGTAAATTTGCTCAAATGCTATTAACAGGAAAAACTAGACTAGGTAAAAATATTATATCAAAAACTATGCTTCATAAAGCAACCTCAAATTATTTAGAAAAAGATTACCTTCCAATAGAAATTAAAAATATTGCAGAAATTTCAGATGAAAATGATCTAGAACCATACGGTTGGGGATTAGGATTTCGCATAATGATAGATTTAAAGAAAGCTGAAGATTTTGGTTCATTAGGTGAATTTGGTTGGGGAGGTGCTGCTGCAACATATTTTTTAGTTGATCCAGCTAATCAGTTATCAGCAGTATTAATGACTCAGGTATTAGGAGCTGATAAGATTTTACAAAAAGATTTTGTTCGAGAAATATATAAAAATTTATAATGAATGCATTTATTTAAATCTAAAAAATCCCTTGGAATTTTATTTGCAATTTTAGCATACTTTAGCTTTTCTGTTCTTGATGCATTTCAAAAAACTGCGGTAATATACCATTCTATTTTTCAACTATTATTAATAAAATATTTTTTTGTCTTATTGCTTGCATACTTTGAGTCATACAGAAATCAAAACATAAAATTTTATTTATCAAAAAATATTAAATTACAAATTTTTCGATGTATTTTATCTATAGCTGAGTCGGCTTGTTTTGCTTTAGCTTTTAGATATCTATCTTTAGCTGATGCACATAGTATAGGTTCATTAACGCCAGTCATTGTTGTTATATTATCTTCTATTATTTTAAGAGAATATGTTTCATATAAAACATGGATAGCAATTTTTATTGGATTTATTGGTGTTCTAATTATCATGAGACCTGGACTATCTATTTTTGATGCAAAATCTCTTATACCTTTAACTGCAGCTTTTTTTCTAGGTTTTTATCAAGTTATAACAAAAATAACCTCAAAATATGACTCTCCTCAGACATCATTATTTTATAATGGCATAATTGGAATAATCATTATGAGTTTTATGTCCTTCTTTTATTGGAAGGAGCTAAATACAACTTCTTACATTTTATTAACATGTATTGGTATTTTTTTTGCTATTGGGTTATATTTTCAGATTGTTGCTTTAACAAAAGCTAGAGCAAGTATTATTCAGCCATTTCATTATACCTTAATTTTTTGGGCTATAATATGGGGATATTTAATTTATGATGATCTTCCCGATTTGCCAACTGTTATAGGAGCTATAATTATTACTATATCTGGAATTTATGTAATCAATCAAAAAACTACTGAATAGTAAAAAAAAATACTATAATTGTTAATTACAAAGTTATGTACATAGGTATTGATTTAGGAACATCAGGAGTAAAAACTATACTTGTAGATAAAAATCAAAAAATTTTATCTACTACTCATACAAGTCTTACAGTGCACAGTCCAAAGGATGGATATAATGAACAACATCCAAAAGACTGGATTTTAGCTATAGAAAAATGTTTAGAAAATTTAAGAAAAAAAAATCCATTAGAATTTTCTTCAACTATATCAATTGGTATTTCTGGTCATATGCATGGTGCAACATTAATTGATAACAAAGGTGATGTAATCAGGCCTTGTATACTATGGAATGATACTAGATCATATAAAGAATGTTTAGAATTTGAAAAGCAAGAATTTGATGTAAGATCAATATCGGGCAACATTACAATGCCTGGTTTTACTGCACCAAAAATAAATTGGATAAAAAATAATGAGTCCGAAAACTTTAAAAAAATTGATAAAGTATTGCTTCCAAAAGATTATGTTAGATATTATTTAACTGGAGAATTTTTTTCTGAAATGTCTGATGCTTCAGGAACATTATGGCTAGATATTAAAGAAAGAAATTGGTCTGATAAACTTTTATCAGCCTCTTTTTTAACAAAAAAAAATATGCCTAATTTGGTTGAGGGTAATGAAGAAACTGGTATTTTAAAAGATTCAATTAAAAATAAATTTAAATTTGACAATAATGTTATAGTGGTCGGTGGTGCAGGGGATAATGCTGCATCTGCTGTGGGTCTTGGTATTGTTGAAGAAAATCAATCTTTTATTTCTCTCGGTACATCAGGTGTTTTTTTTACTCCTACTAACAGTTTTCTATGTAATACAAAGGATGCTGTGCATTCATTTTGTCATTGTTTGCCTCAAAAATGGCATCTTATGTCTGTTATGTTGAGCGCTACTAGTTGTCTAGATTGGATATGTACTATTACCAATAATTCCATTGAAGACACACTAATAAATATAGAAAATTTTTCATTAAATTTGCAAGAAGTATCTGAAGCACCATTTTTCCTTCCTTATATGACAGGTGAAAGAACACCACATAATGATCCCCATATACGTGGCTCCTTTCATTCTTTAAAAACAGCAACAAATGCTACTGCACTTCAATATGCGGTTATTGAAGGAATTAGCTTTGGAATCCTTGATGGAGTAAATTCTATTAAAATTGTAAATAATAATTTTACAGATATTTTTATGGTTGGTGGAGGATCGAGAAGTTCATTTTGGATTACCCTTTTAGCTACTATGTTAAATAAAAAATTATCTTTGTGTGATCAAAGTGAATTTGGAGCAGCATTAGGTGTAGCACGATTAGCTATGTTCGTTGATAATGAGATATCTGACAAAAATTCTATTATTAGTAAAATTAAAATTAAAAATACTTTTAACCCTAATGAAAAAATGTTTGCAATTCTTGAAAAAAGGTATCAACTTTGGAAAAATATTTATACTAGTAATAAAAATTTAAACTATACTTTGTAGTTTATTATTGGCTATTTTAAAACAATATGATTAAAAAAAGAAAAATTGGTAAAACAAATTTAGAAATTACAGAACTAAGTATGGGTACGGCTCAAATAGGAGGTTGGCCTAAAGAAGTAAATAACAAAGAAGCTTTTGAAACATTAGATTTTGCCTGGAAAAAAGGAATTCGATATTTCGATACAGCTCCCCTTTATGGTTCAGGGATGGCAGAAACTAGATTAGGTAATTTTTTAAAAGAAAAAAATAGAGATGATTTTGTTATTGCTACTAAGGTAGGTAGATTGGTTATAGATACCGATATACCTAATGATAAATTCAAAGGACAAGATCCACATAAAGATACTATTTTTGATTTTAGTTATGATGGTGTTATGAGATCTTTTGAAGAAAGTTTGAATCGTTTAAAGTTAAATCACATAGATGTTTTACATTTACATGATCCTGATAATTATCCTCATCATTTGGATGAAGCAAGAAAAGGTGCGATTAAAGCAATGATTAAATTAAAAGATCAAAAATTAGTTAAAGCATTAGGATGTGGATTAAATCAAAATGAAATGTTAATTGAATTATCCAAAGAAGGATGTTTTGACTGCTTTCTTTTAGCTGGCCGCTATACCTTGCTAGACCAGTCAAGCTTAGACGAACTAATACCTATTTGTAAAACTAATAATATCTCATTAGTTCTAGGAGGAGTTTTTAATAGTGGCATTTTAATTAACCCAAGTTCAAATTCATATTTTGATTATACTAAACTAGATGTTAATTGGTTTGAGAACGCAAAAAGACATCTAGTTAGAATTCCAAAAGACTTTGAATCTGCTGATTATTGGTTAAAAAAAGCTTATAAACTCAAAGATGTATGCAAAAAATCCAATATTCCTCTTAAAAAAGCAGCTCTTCAGTTTCCTTTTGCTAATGAGATAGTTGCAACTACGATCCTCGGAATGGGTTCCATTAAAGAGGTAAAAGAAAATTATAATAATTATATTAATAAAATTCCATATAGTTTTTGGAAAAAAATAAAAGATGAAGGTTTGATAGATATGCGCTCACCAATTGACTTTTTTAATTCATAAAATGTACAACCTCATTCAACTACATAAAAAAGATAATATTTCTGTAGCTCCAATGTCAATACCTACAAATGTTAAAATTAATTCTTTAATAACAATTAATCCTATCCCATTTGGGCATAAAATAGCTTTGAATAAAATACAAAAAGATGAATATATATATAAATATGGACAAATAATTGGAATAGCTTCACAAAATATTTTACCTGGTGAACATGTGCATTCACATAATCTTAAATTTACTGAAATTACTAAAAATTATAAATTAGCAAATAAATTAAATAATATTAACAATAATATAGATCCAATTTTTTTTGATGGATTTAAAAGAAAAAATGGAAAGTCTGGTACTCGTAATTACATAGGTTTATTAAGTACAGTTAATTGTTCTGCAACTGTAGTAAAAAAAATTGCTGATAAAATAAATAATAATTCAATTTTAAAAGAATATAAAAATATTGATGGAGCAGTTTGTTTAAAGCATTCTACAGGTTGCGGTATGAATAATAGTGGACATGGCATGAATATTTTTAATCAAACGATTGAAGGATTCAAAAAACATCCAAATTTTGTAAAAGTATTTGTTATTGGTTTAGGTTGTGAGTGTGCTCAAATATCTTTGTATAAAGATCAAGAAGATAGTGTTTCTTATATGAATATCCAGGAGTCAGGTGGTACAAAAAATATTATTGCAATGGTAAATTCTCAAATTATAGAAATGTTACCTGACTTAAATAAAGAAGAACGTCAAAAAATACCAATTTCAGAATTAACTGTTGCTTTACAATGTGGCGGATCTGATTCATATTCGGGTATAACTGCAAATCCATCTCTGGGAATTGCATCTGATTTAATTGTAAAACATGGAGGAAGCACCATCTTATCAGAAACTCCCGAAATTTATGGAGCCGAACATCTATTAATTGAAAGAGCAAGAAATATTGAGATAGTCGAAAAATTAAAAAAACAAATTGAATGGTGGAAAAATTATACTAAAATTAATGAAAGTAGCCTAGATAATAATCCCTCTCCTGGCAATAAAAGGGGCGGTTTAACAACAATACTTGAAAAGTCATTAGGTGCTGTTGCTAAAAGTGGAACTTCAATAATGCAGGATGTATTAGATTATGCTCAGCCAATTAGTAAAAGAGGATTTAATTTTATGGACTCTCCTGGGTATGATCCCGTATCAGTTACTGGGCAAGTAGCCTCAGGTAGTAACATTATAATTTTTACAACAGGTAGAGGATCTTGTTTTGGTTTTAAGCCTACTCCAAGTTTAAAAATAGCAACAAATACAAATATGTATAATAATATGAAAGAAGATATGGATATTAATGCTGGGACTATTATGGATGGTGAATCAGATATTGAAAAAATTGGCAAGGATATATTTCAGTCTATTATCGATACTGCTTCAGGTAAATTAACTAAAAGTGAAATAAATGGATATGGGGATGATGAGTTCAACCCATGGGTTATTGGCGCAACTTTATAGTTTTTAACTTTTATATAAAAAAAAGTTTGTTTTTATTTTAACATTGTCTTTTAATATTGTAGTTGATGCCCATCTACCAGTTCCAATATTAAATTCATTCCTAGAGAAAATTAACTCCCCTTTAATTTGAACTAGCTCTTTTGCTAGTTGAATAATTTCCAACTCCAATGGTACATTTGAGCTAATACCTTTTATAATTAGTTCAACTTTTAAAGTAATTTTATTCTCATTATCATAAGTGAATTTTTTTGTATCTACAACTGCTTTAGGATAATTTTGAGTATCAAAAAAAATTTTTCCTAATAGTAATGATTTAAAATTCTTATAATTCATTTCAACACTATCAAGATTAACAAAAAAAACTGCTTTATTATTTTTTTTATTTTCTATATCAATTTCTATTATTCCACTAATTTCTTTGAATTTTCCTTGCACATTTTTAGCTAATAATACTGGAAGCTCAAAATTTATACTTGAGAGATTTTGATCTAATATCCAAGTTTCTTTTGCAAGTAAATGTGGTGGATAAAAAGTGTTAATTAAAATAAATAAATATAGATAAATTAAATATCGCATCAACCTTCTTCAATAAATCTTCTAGCTAATTTATCTGCCATTTCGTTATGATGATTGCCAGCATGACCTTTGACCCAATTCCATTTTATTTCATGCTTTGTTATTTGTTTATCTAATTCTTCCCATAATATTTTATTTTTGACTGGTTTTTTTGCAGAAGTCTTCCATCCATTTTTTTTCCAATTAATGATCCATGATTCAATTCCATTCATTACATATTTACTGTCAGTAAATAATTTTATTTCTTGAGGTCTAGGAAAATATTTAAGAACTTCTATAGCTGCAGTCAACTCCATTTGATTGTTAGTTGTTTGATTTGAACCACCATGTAAATGTAAAGGTTTTTTCCCTTCAATTAATATTACTGCCCCCCATCCACCAATTCCAGGGTTTCCTGAGCAAGCACCATCTGTATAAATTTCAATACTCATAACAACATATTATTTAAATCATTTTTTTGATGAAATTCTAAAATTTTTACATATTCTATAGGATTTTTTGGCTCTACATAAGCTCCATCAATATGAAAAATTTTATCATGTAATCGTGTTAGTAAAATACGAATCGATGCACCTCTTAGTAATATTGATAATGATTTTTTTTCTTCTTTTAATAAAGTTCTGTTAGTTTCATATCCCTTAATCATAGCTAGAAGTTTATTTTCATAGAAGTTTCCTTTAATATCAAAACACCAAGCATTTATCGCAAGTGCTAAATCATATGCTAAATAGTCATTACAAGAAAAATAAAAATCTATTAAACCAGAAAAACTATCGTTTATAAAAAAAACATTATCTTGAAAAACATCTGCATGTATAATTCCTTTTGGCAAAGAGATAGGCCAATTTTCTTTTAAAAATAATAACTCTTTTTCTATAAAATTAAATAAATAAATGTAATCTTTATTTTTAGAAGTCTTACATTTTAAAAAAATATTTTCCCATTGATTATAATTCATTTTATTTTCTTTTTTTTGTTTAAAGTCTAAGGCATCTGCATGTAACAAAGATAACTTCTCACCAACTTGTTCACAGTGATTCTTTGATGCTGATTGAACTTTTTTACCTTTTAAATATGAGATTAAAATACAAGGTTTGTTTTTAAGAATATTGATAGTCTGACCTTTTTTATTAGATATAGGTTTAGGGCATAAAAAATTCTTTTGAACTAAATGTTTTTTTAAATTAATAAAAAAAGGCAAATCTTCTGATTCAACTCTTTTTTCAAAAATTGTTAAAATATATATATTTTGAGATGTTGTTATTTTATAATTTGTATTTTCAATTCCTTCAAGAATTCCATCAAATTTTAATAAAGTTCCTATGTTATATTGTTCTAAAAAAATTTCTAAATCATTTTTATTAATAGGAGAGTATACAGCCATTATATTTTATTTTTTAATTGTTGAGGAATTTTAAAGCTAACATCTTCATAATTATAATTAAGTTCATTTACTATAATAGCATAATTATTTTTCAATATTTGAATAAAATTTTGTACTAAAATTTCTGGGGCTGATGCACTAGCTGTTAATCCTACATTGTTGGCATTTTTTAGCAAACTATGATCAAACTTTTCAATATTTTCTAGAAGTATGCTTTTTTTTGCACCATATTGTCTTGCTACTTCTACTAAACGTAAAGAGTTTGAAGAATTTTTTGCTCCAATAACTATGAATATATCGCACTTTGTAGCAATTTTTTTTACAGCATCCTGTCTATTAGTTGTAGCGTAACAAATATCATCCTTTCTTGGCTCAATTACTTTTTTGTATTTTTTTTTAATTGCTTTAATTATTGATTGAGTGTCATCAATTGATAAAGTAGTTTGTGTAACATAAGCTATCTCTTGATCATGATTAAATGGTAAATTATTTAGATCACTCTCAGTCTCAACTAAATATATTGATGAACTTACTTGACCCATTGTACCGATAACTTCAGGATGATCACGATGACCAATTAGAATAATAGGCACATTTAATCGCTCTAAATTTTCAACTTCTCTGTGAATTTTGCTTACTAAAGGGCAAGTAGCATCAAAAAATTTTAAGTTTAAATTTACAGCTTCTTCTGGAACTGATTTAGGCACGCCATGTGCCGAAAATATAACCGGACGCGAAAAATCAGTAATTTCATCTAACTCATCTACAAAAATAGCACCTTTTTTTTTAAGATCTTCAACTACATATTTATTATGTACAATTTCATGTCTAACGTAAATAGGCCCACCATACTTTTTAATTGCCTCTTCAACCATCAGTATTGCTCTATCTACACCAGCACAAAATCCCCTTGGTCCTGCTAAATAAATGTTGAGTTGATTTGATAACATAATTATTTTATTAATCTTTACTGGTTATATACAATTTTTATATTTATATTAATAAGAGAATTTAGTGAAAAGCTTTTACTTATTTATATTACTTTTTATAATTATTGGATGCAAATCTAATATATTGGATAGACAAAAATCCAAGATTGTTGATTGTCCAACAGTATTATTTGCTAAAGAACATAAAATTTATGTAGATAGTAAATTTGATGATATTTCATTAAATAATATTTCTTATAAAGCAGAAGTAAATAATGCAGTATTTAATAAAGAATGTAAAATTAAAGATAATATTTTTTCATCTAAAATTTCAATTCTCTTTATTGTAACTCCTTTGATTCAAGAACAAGCAAATATTGATCTTCCTTTTTATATCGCTACGCTTGATAAAAAAAATACTATTGAAAAAATAGAATACTTTTTAATTAATGGAAATTTTAAAAAAGATTTTGAAACTGATATTTTTAAAGAAACAGAAATAACAACTACTGAAATAATTAATTTTAAATTAACAGATAGGCCAGAGAAAATAGTTATAGGTTTTATGATTGATGAGTTAAAACTTGAATTATTTAACTAGTTTTTTAAAGCTGAGCCTAAATCTTTTATTGATTGATCAATCAAGTTTTGTTTGTCTTGTTCATTAAGTTTATCTTCTATTAAATTAACAGTAGCCTCAATTGCTGTTAGAGAAATAATCCTTTGAATTGAACTGTTAGCATCTCTTGTCATTTGTTCTATTTTTGCTTTACTTAAAAATTCTCGTTTTGTTATTTGATCATTTAACTTTTGTTTAGCAGCAGACTCTAAATCTTTAACTTTTTTATTTGCATTATCACGAATGTTGTTTATTTCTGATTTAACTTCATTTTGACGTTTTTTTATATCACTCAAAGTCGATTGAGTTTCATTTTTTAAATTCTCTGCTTCTTCTATATTTTTTTTAATTTCAAGAATTTTAGAATCCAAAGAAGCACTTAATATTTTTTTTATTGGTTTAAAAACTGCTAACAAAAAAATTACAAAGGCAACTGCAACCCAAAATTGTGGATCAGAAAACATAATTAATGCACTACCTTTTGTTGAATATTATCAACAGTCTTTTTAATATCATTATCATCAACTTTTACATTTGATATTTTTGAAAGAGTTAATTTAGTAATTTCGTAAATTTGCTCATGTATTTGCTTAAGCGATTGATCCTTATTTTTTTCTATAAGTTTTGAAGAATCATCAATTTTGATATCTAGCTCTTTGTCTAGTTTTGCTAATTCTTTATCTGCATGATCTTGAAAATTAGCTAGTGAATCTTTGACCAATTTGTCTGCTTCTAGTCGTGCTTCTTGTAACTCTTTATCAATTTCTAATTGGATTTTTTCAGCCTCAGCTTGTAATTGCTTAGCAACTTTTAGATCATCATTTATCTTACTTTCTCTTTTTGCTAATGCGGTACCAATTCTTGGTAAAGAAATTCGCCACAAAAAAATAAATAAAAAAACAAATGATATTAGCAACCAAAAAAGCTGGGAAGCAAAAAATTCAGGATTTAACTGAGGCATAACAATTATTCCAAAAAATTTTATCCAAACAATATTACAAGAGCAATAACAAGAGCGAATAATGCTATTGCTTCAACAAGAGCAAAGCCCAACATAGTCATTGTAAATACCTCACCTCTTGCTGCAGGGTTTCTACCAACTGCTTCTATGAAAGAAGAAAAGATATTTCCAATTCCAATACCTGAACCAATAACACCAATAACGGCTAAACCGGCTCCGATAACTTTTGCTGCTTCAATTTCCATAAATCCTCCTAGATTTTAGTGTAAGTGATATGCGTCGTTTATATATAAGCACGTTAAAATGGCAAATACATACGCCTGCAAAAATGCGATTAAAATTTCT
>MDSW01061259.1_pt1 | contig 14575 bp, 16 predicted proteins | sample 811171 | NCBI WGS metagenome assembly MDSW01 (sample SAMN05326641, study PRJNA326480) | marine metagenome | isolation source: seawater | place: Atlantic Ocean: North West | collected 2012 | reverse complement strand
ATTTATATTTTGATTTAATGAATTATTCATTAATCTTGTTAAATATGAAATACTAATTTTATGCAATTGATAAATTTTATTTTTAAAAAAAAAATGTAATCCTTAATTGAAATTTTTTTTAAAAAAAATAAAATCTAAGATTGAATCACGTAAGAAAATTTTCAACTTTAAAATAAAAAGTATAAATAAAATTTATATCAACTTTGTTTACTTAATTTCTTTTCGTAGATTTAGTATTTATTTTAATAAATGAGTACAATTAGTTGATTCAATTACAGAGAGTTTATTCTCTTGGTAATTCTTGAAACATTTCTGGCTGCATTTTGTTTTTTAATTACACCAGTTTTTGCAACTTTCATCAACTCAGAATTTAATTTCGGTAAATATCCGAGCGCGCCTTTTTTGTCTTTTTTTTCAATTAATAAGTTAATTTTTTTAATTGCGCTTTTATATCTGCTTTTTCTAGACTTATTAACTAATGTTTGTCTTTGAATTCTTCTGTTTGTTTTAATTGCTGATTTAGTATTAGCCATTTGCGCGCTTATATAGCTTGGTTATTTTACATGGTCAATTAATTTTTTTAACTATTTTTGGCATATATTACACATGTATGTTGATCTATTAGATATATTTATTTTTAAGATAGTTCCTGGACAAAATTTATTTTTACATCTTTTTTTCTCTCTATCATATGCTCTAAATTCTTTCTGGTAGGAACCCGTTTTGCCTTTTATCGAATGAAAGTTATTAATAGTTGTTCCACCTATTTTAATTGAGCGCTTTAATACTTTTTTGGTGAAAAAAATAATTTGAATAATTTCGTCATTAGTAATTTTACCTGAGGGTTTTAGGGGATTTATTTTAGAATAGTTAAGAATTTCACTTGCATATATATTGCCTATGCCGGATAGAAATTTTTGATCTATCAAAATATTTTTGATGTTCTTTACTTTTTTAAAGAGATAATTTTTAACATACTTAAAATTAAATTCTTTTTTGAAAGGATCGGGTCCAAGTTTTCTAAAATATTTATATAAATTTTTTTCACCATTTATTAATTTTATAAATCCAAATCTTCTTGGATCATTAAAAACTATTGAAAAATTCCCGAAATAAAAAAAAATATGGTTATGTTTTTTTGGGAGGGTTTTGGACTGATAAAAACTTAAGTTTGAATTCATTAACTTATTTTTCTTTCTTATTAAATGTAATGTTCCTGTCATGCCTAAATGTATTATCAAGAAAAAATGATTTGCAAATTTAATTACTATATATTTTGATACTCTTTTTACTTTAACTGCTCTTAAATAAGATAATCTTTGTGAAATATTTTGAGGAACAGGAAATCTTAATTTTTTATTTTTAACTATAATTCTTAACAATTTTTTATTTAATATATATTTTTTAAGTGACTGTTTTACTACTTCTACTTCTGGTAATTCTGGCATATCAGACTATATTATTAAAAAGTAAAAAAATAAAAATGCAACAAAAACTACAAAACACAAAAAACCTGGTTTCTGAAGTTTTTAATAAAGTCTATGATAAATACGACTTAATGAATAATTTAATGTCTTTTGGAGTACATAAATCATGGAAAAAACAATTAATATATTCCATGAAACCAAAGCAAAATAAAAGATTAATTGATGTTGCATGTGGTACGGGAGATATAGCAAAATTATTTTTAGAAGAAACTGAAGGTAAGTCTAAAGTCCAGTGTGTAGATCCAAATAAAAATATGATTTACTTTGGGAAAAAAAAACTTAGAAATTACAAAAATATATCTTGGAAAATAGCTTCAGCAGAGAAATTGCCATTTAAAGATTCTCAATTTGATTATTACGTTATAAGTTTTGGGTTGAGAAATACAAAAAACTTAAATAAATCTCTTTCAGAAGCATATAGAGTTTTAAAAAAGGGCGGTAGATTTTTTTGTCTTGAGTTTTCAAAAATTGATAATGAATATTTAGATTTTTTTTATCAGAATTATTCAAAACTTATACCTCTTATAGGCGAATTCGTTGTAGGAGACAAAAAACCCTATGAATATTTAGTTAAGAGTATTAATGAATTCGTTAATCAGGAAGAGCTAATTGATTTGATGAAAAAAAATAAGTTCGATAGATGTAAATATCTTAATTTTAATGGTGGGATAGTTTCTCTACATAGCGCTTGGAAAATTTAATGATTACAAAAATAGTTACCCTATTTAAAATTGGCAGAAAATTGGCTTTGTCCGATGCATTGAATATAATTTCTAAAGTTTATGAAGTACCATTATTAATAAAAATTTTTTTTAATTTTTTAGGGATTTTTGGGAAAAAAAAGTATAATCAAAACTATAATGAAGAAGAGAGACTTTGTAGATCTATGGAGTCAATGGGAATTACATTCATCAAACTTGGACAATTCTTGGCAACGCGACCTGATATAATTGGGGAGAAACTATCTGATCAATTACAAACTCTTCAGGATAAAGTACCTCCATTTCCAAAAGATATTGCCTTAAACGAAATAAAAAAAGGAGTTGGAAGTGACAATATGAAAGACTTTATTAACATTTCTGAGCCGATTGCTGCAGCTTCAATTGCCCAAGTTCATAAAGCACAAATAAAAAATGATGGTATTTTAAAAGAAGTTGCAATTAAAGTCTTAAGACCAAATATAAAAAAGGTCTTTAATGAAGAGATAGAGGCATTAATGCTACTTGCTTATATAATTGAGACATTGGTAAAAAAATCAAAAAGATTAAAGCTTGTAGAGGTTGTCTTTTTATTGAAAGAAATAACAAACCATGAGATGGATTTAAGATTTGAAGCTGCGGCTGCAAATGAATTTTATGAAAATACGAGAAATGATGCTGGCTTTAAAATACCTAAAATTTATTGGAAGCTTACCAGTGATAATGTTTTAACTTTAGATTGGGTCGAAGGGATTTCAATACGAGAAGTTAATAAAATAAAATCTCTTGGTGTTAATTTAAAAACACTTGCAAGAGATATAATTCAACACTTTCTAAGACACGCAGTCAGAGATGGATATTTTCACGCTGATATGCACCAAGGAAACCTGCTTGTTGATAACAGTGGTCAATTAATTTTTATTGATTTTGGTATAATGGGAAGAATCGACAAAATAAATAGAAGATTTTTGGCTGAAATATTGTATGGGTTTATTAAAAGAGATTATAAAAAAGTAGCAGAGGTTCATATCACTGCTGGTCTTGTTCCCCAAAACGTAAATTCTGAGGAGTTAGCACAAGCTTTAAGATCAATCGGAGAACCTATATTTGGCCAGTCAGTAAAAGATATTTCTGGGGGTAAATTATTAAAACAGTTGTTTGATATAACTGAGAAGTTTAATATGCAGACTCAACCACAATTGCTTCTTCTTCAAAAAACAATGGTAGTTGTGGAAGGGGTTGCGAGAAAACTAGATCCTGATGCAAATATATGGGAGATATCGCAGCCAGTTTTGGAAAAATGGCTTAGAGAAACAAAGGACCCAATTAATGAAATTGGTAACATGCTCAAAGATACTTCTGAAGTTTTAAAAAAACTACCTGAGTTACCTCAAGTTATGGATAAAGCAAATCAAGCTCTAACGTTTTTGGCAAGTGGGCAAATACCTCAAAATTCTAACGCTTACTCATCCCTCAACGAAAAAAGAATGGAACTTAAATCTTTTAAAAATCAAAGTATTATTGGTTTATTATTCCTTGTAATTTTGTCGATCATAGTATTTTAATTTCAATATGAAAAATTTGATGAATAAAAAAATATTGTTAGTTATATGTGGGGGGATTGCTGCGTATAAATCCTTAGAATTGATCAGAATTCTCAAAAAAAATAAATGCCAAATAAAAACTATACTTACCAAAGGTGCTTTGGAATTTATAACCCCTTTATCTGTTAGTTCTCTCTCAAATGAAAAGGTTTATACCGATTTATTTGACTTTAAAAACGAAGCTGAGATGGATCATATTTCTTTATCTAGGTGGTCAGATCTAATTCTTTTTGCTCCAATTACTGCTAACAAAATTGCTCAATTAAGTAATGGTTTAGCCGAAGATTTAGCTACAACCGTGGCACTAGCCTCAGATAAAAATATTTTTATAGCCCCGTCAATGAACGTTAGAATGTGGGAAAACAAAATAACAAAAAATAATTTAAATAAACTTCTACAATCCGGATATAATGTCATAGGTCCAGATATCGGTGAAATGGCTTGTGGAGAATACGGTATTGGTAAATTCTCTGATCCTATACAAATTTCAGATATAATTAATAATTATTTTAAAAATATTACTGAAAATAAACAATTCAGGGCATTAGTTACTGCAGGACCAACTAGAGAGTATATTGATCCAGTAAGATTTATTTCAAATAGATCCTCTGGAAAGCAAGGTTATGCAATTGCAGACCAGCTTCAGAAAAATGGTTTTGAAACTATACTTATTTCTGGGCCTACTAATTTAAAACCACCAGATGGTGTTAAAATTATTAGTATTAATAGCGCCAATGAATTGTATGAAAAGACGATTGAAAATCTTCCTGTCGATGTGGCTGTATTTGCTGCGGCCGTAGCCGACTTTAGGATGAAAAAAATTAATTTTGATAAAATTAAAAAAGAAAACTTTGAAATGTTAGAAATTGAAAAAAATGAAGATATTCTAAGTCACGTTTCAAAACATAACAGTCTTAGACCCAGGCTAGTAGTAGGATTTGCAGCAGAGACGAGAAATTTAGATGAAAATTCTAGAAAAAAATTAGATCAAAAAAATTGTGATTGGATTATTGCTAATGATGTCTCAAATAAAAAGATAGGGTTTGATAGTGAGTTTAATGAGATTAAAATATTTAAAAAAAATGAGGCAAATATTCAAAAAATTAAAATGAATACAAAGGAAATGATTGCTAAAACATTGGTAGAAAAAATTACTAATGAAATTAAAGCAAATGTTTAAAATCCTCATTAAAAAACTTAGTCCTGAGGTTAAATTACCGAGATATAAGACCGATGGCTCTTCTGGGATGGACCTAATGGCCTTTCTGGATAAGCCTATAAAAGTAATGCCTCAAACATCAGAATTAATACCTACAGGAATATCTATAGCTATACCTAATAATACAGAAATACAAATCAGACCTAGGTCGGGTTTAGCTGCAAAAAATAATATTACTGTTCTTAACACACCTGGAACAATAGATAGTGATTACCGTGGTGAACTTAAAGTTATTCTTTATAATCATGGTAATAAAGAATTTATAGTTAATAACGATGATAGAATTGCCCAAATGGTAATAGTTCCGATTCTTAAAGCTTCTTTGGAAGAGGTAGATGATCTTCCTAAAACAATTAGAGGAGAGGGTGGTTTTGGATCTACGGGAAAATGATACAAATCAATAAAAAATATCTAGATAGATATTCCAGACAAATAATACTTAAAAATATTGGTATATTGGGACAAAAAAAAATTAGTCTATCAAAAATTTTAGTAGTTGGTGCGGGAGGACTTGGCTGTCCAGTCTCAGACCTTTTATGTAGGGCTGGTGTTGGAGAGATTGGCATAGTTGATAATGATAAAATTTCGATTTCAAATCTTAATAGACAGACACTATTTAATACTTCGGATATTAATAAGTACAAAGTTGATGTATTGAAAAAAAAATTAAATCAAATTAATCCTTTGGTCAAAATAAATACTTTTAAGAAAAGAATTAATGAAAAAAATATAAATAATTTGATATCAAATTATGAAATTATTGTTGATGGTTCAGATAATTTTAATACAAAATTTTTATTGAATGAAAAATCTTTAAAATTTAAAAAAAAACTAATTGTTGGTGCAATAAGCAGGTTTGATGGGCACATCTTTGTATTTAACTTCAAAAATAAAAATAGTGCATGTTTAAAATGTTTTTACCAAGAAAAACCGTCAGATGAACTATTAAATTGTGACCAGGAGGGTATTCTTGGAACAACAGCAAGTATTATTGGATCCTTACAAGCAAATGAAATTTTAAAGTCTATTATTGGATCAAAAAATGTTTTAAAAAATTCAATTCTAATATTTAACACTTTAAATTTAAGAGTAAGAATTGTTAAGTTTAAAAAGATTAAGAAATGTGTATGCGTATAATATTTACTTTTATAATTTATTTTTCTATAATTTTTCAATTTCAATTTACGTTTGCAAATGAATTTGTTATGCTTAAAAATAGTAAGGTTAATGTAAGATATGGTCCAAGTTTTGAATACCCAATAAAATATATTTATTTAAAGAAAAACTTACCTATAAAAGTAATTGATAAAAAAGAAAATTTCAGAAGAATACTTGACCATAAACATAACAGCGGCTGGATCCATACTTCACAATTAAAAAAATCTTCATCTGTAATATTGACAAAAAATCAATTTATTTTTTCTAAACCAACAAAATTTTCTGAGCCAATTGCTATAATTGAAAAAGGAAAACTTGTTTTGCTTAAGAATTGTAAAAAAAATTGGTGTAAAACTAAGAATGGAGATTATTCAGGATGGATATTGTTTGATAATTTTTGGGGTAAATTACCTAATTAAAAGGATCTTCTAATACACATGCTACAAGGTGTATTCTTGATTGTTCACCACCATTAAAAAAATTATGAAATTTCTTATTATTAGTAATTGTTGCTGTACCATCTGCAGGCATATGTTTCGCTACATTCTCAATTACCATCATACAGCCTTTATTAGTTATTATTGGTATGTGTAATCTGGGTTCCGGATCTTTATGCCAGCTTAAAGTAGACCTAGGTTCTTTTAGAAGAAGTCTTACTCTACCAAGTTTAAACCTTTTTTTTAAAGTTTCATAAACTTCTTTGAAATAAGTATCCTCAAAATCTGGTTCAAGTTCTGTATATTTTGACTCATCTATATCTATATCTCTAGAAACTTCTTTACCTGTTTCATCTGCTATAGTCCAATATTTCCCACGCACATTATTGCCTTCTACTGAACTTTTATCATTCGGAATTCTATTTAATGATATTGCTCCAAAGTGAGTAACTCCAGGAGATTTAAATTTTTTTCTTTCTAAAACCTTATTTAAATCTTTTCTAAGTTTCGAAATATCAAACTTTAACTCTGGTACTTTATAAAAGTCCTCAAAACCCATTTCCGCCATAAGTTTAATCCTTTATTATTTTTGTAAATCAAATCGGTCAGCATTCATAACCTTAGTCCATGCAGCTGTAAAGTCATTAACAAACTTGTCAGAAGAATCATCTGTCGCATATACTTCTGCTAAAGCCCTTAATTGTGAATTTGAACCAAATATTAAATCTGCTCTAGTGCCCGTCCATTTAACTTTACCTGATATTCTATCAACACCGTTAAACAGATCTTCTTTACCAGAAGTTTCTTTCCATTTAACATCCATGTCTAACAAATTAACAAAGAAATCGTTTGTTAATTTACCCGGTCTTTTCGTAAATACACCGTGTTTTGAACCATCAAAGTTTGTTCCAAGTACTCTCATACCCCCAACTAGAACCGTCATTTCAGGCCCAGTCAATTGCATTAATTGTGCTTTATCAACTAACAACTCTTCTGCTTGTGTTGCACTCTCAGAGTTTGCGTAGTTTCTAAAACCATCAGCTTGTGGCTCTAAAAGACCAAATGAATGTATGTCTGTTTGCTCTTGGGAAGCATCTCCTCTTCCTGGTGAAAAAGGCAACTTGATCTTTTTACCTGCATCTTTTGCAGCTTTCTCAATTCCGACGTTTCCTCCTAGAACAATTAAATCAGCTAAAGAAACTTGTTTTTGTTTTGTGTTAAATCCTTTTTGAATTTTCTCATAAACTTTAATTGCTTTAGAAAGTTGAGATGGATTATTTGCTTTCCAATCTTTTTGTGGTGCAAGTCTTACACGTGCACCATTAGCTCCACCTCTTTTGTCTGAACCTCTAAATGTAGAAGCTGAAGCCCAAGCTGTAGATACTAATTGAGATACTGACAGTCCTGATTTAGCAATTTTTGTTTTAAGACTTTCAATATCTTTATTTTTAAGTTTAAATTTATTTTTTGGTACTGGATCTTGCCAAATTAAATCTTCTTTTGGCACTTCGCTTCCTAAATAGTTTACTTTAGGACCCATGTCTCTATGTGTAAGTTTGAACCATGCACGAGCGAAAGCATCAGCAAACTCATCTGGATTATTATGGAAGTGTTTTGAAATTCTTCCAAACTCAGGGTCAAATCTCATAGATAAGTCTGTAGTTTGCATCATCGGTAGATTTTTTTTTCCTTTAACATGAGCATCTGGTGTCATATTAGGAGCGTGTCCGTTCTTAACTGGCTTCCATTGATGGGCTCCGGCAGGACTTTTTGATAATTCCCACTCGTAACCAAAAAGGTTATCAAAATAACCCATATCCCATTTAATTGGGTTTGATGTCCATGCACCTTCAATACCACTGCTGATAGTGTCAACTCCAAGTCCACTTTTATAGTTACTGTTCCATCCTGTTGATTGATCTTGTATTTTTGATCCCTCCGGCTCAGGTCCCTTGTGAGACTCTGGAGCGGCTCCATGAGATTTTCCAAAAGTATGACCTCCTGCAACAAGAGCAACTATTTCATAATCATTCATAGCCATTCTACCAAATGTTTCTCTAATATCTCTAGCTGCAAGCAAAGGATCAGGATTTCCATCTGGTCCTTGAGGATTCACATATATTAAACCCATTTGGACAGCACCAAGTGGATTTTCTAGCTCTCTTTTCGAGTTATATCTATTATTAGCAAGCCATTCTTTTTCAGAACCCCAATAAATATCCTCTTCTGGTTCCCAAATGTCTTCTCTTCCTCCTCCAAAACCATAAGTTTTAAAGCCCATTGATTCGAGTGCAACATTTCCAACTAATATAAATAAATCTGCCCATGAAATTCTTTTTCCATATTTCTTCTTGATTGGCCAAAGAAGTAATCTTGCTTTATCTAAATTTACATTATCAGGCCAGCTGTTAATAGGCGCAAATCTTTGATTTCCTGTTCCAGCTCCACCTCTGCCATCGCCAGTTCTATATGTTCCAGCAGCGTGCCAAGCAAGACGAATAAATAAAGGACCGTAGTGACCGTAGTCTGCTGGCCACCAACTTTGTGATTGTGTCATTAGTTTATTAAGATCTTTTTTAAGGCCCTTAAAATTAAGTTTTTTAAATTCTTTTTTGTAGTCAAATTTTTTATCCATTGGATTAACCATTGAGGAATGTTGGCTTAATATTTTCAAATTAAGACTATTTGGCCACCAATCTCTATTGGTTTGTCCTTTTCCAGAATTATGTTTTTGTGGTATGCCTTCGCCGTGGAATGGGCATTTATTTATTTCATTATTAATTTCACTGCTCATGATTTTCCTCCGCTATTTATAAAAATATATGGTTTTAGATTAAAAAAGTCAAGTAGTTTAGAATGATTATAAACTAGATTTTTTTGAGATTTTAAAGGTGATCTCAATACCTTTAATTTTTTTTCCGTTTGGGGGTGTCGGTGTTTTTTTAATTTCAACTTCTTGAGAATTAATATCAATTAATTCTTTGGTATGTTCATCATAAAAATGGTGGTGCGATGATGTATTAGTGTCAAAGTAAGATATGTCATTTCCAATATTAATTTCTTTTAGGTAACCTTTTTTTTTAAAGGCGTGTACTGTATTATAGATCGTTGCCAATGAAATTTTTTGGTTAAATTGACTATGAAGAATTTTTTTTAAATCATTAATCGAAAAGTGAAAAGTTTTATCTCTATCAAATAAAACCTCACAAATATTAATTCTTTGCTTCGTTGGACGTAATCCAGAACTTCTCAATTTTCCTATATATTTTGCTTCTTGGATAGGCATACTTTATAATTATTCTAAACTATATTAATGTCATATTCTTATGAAATCAAGTATTAAGGTTAAACTTTTATGAAAAAAAACACCTATAGTTACAAAGAGTTAATAAACTGTGGGGAAGGGGGTTTATTTGGTCCTGGTAACGCCAAATTACCTTTGCCTCCAATGCTGATGTTTGACAGAATTACAGAAATTAGTGAAAATACTGGAAGATATAAGAAAGGACTAATTAAAGCTGAATTAGACATTAAGGATGATTTATGGTTTTTTAACTGTCATTTTAAAGAAGATCCAGTTATGCCAGGATGTTTAGGATTAGATGCAATGTGGCAGTTAGTTGGTTTTTATCTTGGTTGGCTTGGAAATCCAGGAAGGGGAAGAGCATTAGGTGTAAGTGCTGTAAAATTTACTGGAGAGGTTTTAAAAGGTGTTAAGAAAGCAACATATGAAATAGATATGAAACGTATATTAATAAAAGGAGAAACTACTGTAGGTCTTGCAAATGGTATATTATCCGCTGATGGTAAAATGATTTATTCAGCAGAAAATTTAAAAGTTGGATTATTTAAATAATGAGAAGAGTTGTTATCACTGGTTTAGGTATAATTTCATGCTTAGGGAATAATCAAGAAGAAGTGAAACAATCATTGTTAAATTCTAAATCAGGAATTTCTTTTTCTGAGGAATATAAAGAACATAATCTTAAAAGTCATGTTCATGGCAAACCAAATATTAAACTGGAAGATCACATCGACAGAAAAACAATTCGTTTCATGGGTTCTGGTTCTGCATATAATTATATTGCTATGAAAGAGGCTATAAATGACTCTGGTTTAGAAGAAAAAGACGTAAGTAACTTTAAAACAGGTATTGTTATGGGATCAGGTGGACCTTCAATCGAAAATGTAATTTTAGCAGCTGATAAAACAAGAGCTAAAACTCCAAAGTTAATGGGACCGTTTATTGTTCCAAGAACGATGGCAAGTACTGCTTCTGCAACTCTTGCTGTTCCATTTAAGATTAAAGGTACCAATTATACAATGAGCTCAGCTTGTGCAACTAGTGGGCACTGTATAGGAAATTCAATGGAACTTATACAAATGGGAAAACAAGATATTGTTTTTGCAGGAGGTAGTGAAGAAATTCACTGGGCAATGACAGCAATGTTTGATGCTATGACTGCTTTATCCTCAAAATACAATGACATACCTGAAAAAGCTTCGAGAGCATACGATAAGACCAGAGATGGATTTGTAATTGCAGGTGGGGCAGGTGTACTTGTTCTTGAAGAATACGAGCATGCCAAAGCACGAGGAGCAAAAATTTATGCTGAGTTAACAGGATATGGAGCAACTTCAGATGGATATGATATGGTAGCTCCTTCAGGTGAAGGTGCAATAAGATGTATGAAAATGGCACTTGCAACATCAAAGAATAAAATTGATTATTTAAATACACATGGAACATCTACCCCAGTAGGTGATATTACAGAATTAAATGCAGTTGGAGATACCTTTGGTTCAGAGGTTCCTAAAATAAGTTCAACTAAATCTTTATCTGGACACCCTTTAGGAGCAGCGTCAGTTCATGAGGCTATTTACTGTTTAATAATGATGAAAAATAATTTTATAACTGCATCAGCTAATATTAGTGAAATGGACGAAGATGCAAAAAAATTTCCAATTGTTACACAAACTGAGAATAATGTTGAGTTAAATTCAGTAATGTCAAATAGTTTCGGATTTGGTGGAACTAATGCAACATTAATATTTGAAAAGGTATAAATAATGAGCTTAATGAATGGTAAAAAAGGATTAATCATGGGTGTAGCAAATGATAGATCTATTGCTTGGGGAATTTCTCAAAAGCTTGCTAGTGCAGGAGCTGAGTTAGCATTCACTTATTTGGGTGATGCTTTAAAAAAAAGAGTTGTCCCATTAGCTGAAAAGTTAAATTCAAAAACTACATTTAGCTGCGATGTAGAAAAAAAAGAAGATATAATAAAATTATTTGAAAATATTAAATCTATTTGGGGAGAGATTGATTTTGTAGTACACGCTATAGCTTTTTCCGATAAGTCAGAACTGTCAGGAGAATATCTAAATACAACAAGAGAAAACTTTTTAAGAAGTATGCTTATTTCATGCTTCTCATTTACAGAGGTTGCGAAAGAAGCAGCAAAAATTATGAGACCAAATGGAAGTTTAATTACACTTACCTACGAGTCAACTAAGACAATACCTAATTATAATGTCATGGGTGTTTGTAAGTCAGCCTTAGAAGCAAGTGTGAAATATCTTGCGAGAGATTTAGGTTCAAAACAAATTAGAGTAAATGCAATAAGCGCAGGTCCTATTAAGACTTTGGCAGCATCTGCAATAGGAGATGCAAAATTTTTATACAAATGGAATGAGAATCATTCTTTCTTAAAGAGAAATGTTGATATTCATGACGTTGGAAACTCTGCTTTGTACCTGTTAAGTGACCTTGCTTGCGGTGTCACTGGTGAAATACATTATGTAGACGCAGGGTATAATAAAGTTGGTATGCCTGATCCAAAAAATATAACTTAAAATTAAATGATTATTAAAAAATTAAAAAGAATCTTATTTTATATTTCAAGAGTTATTTATAATATTATTCCAGAAGAATATAAGGAAAATTATAATTTAAGCTACCCTTATTATAGATATAACAACGAACAAATAAAAAAATCTTATGATCACTTTCAAAAATATTTTATAAATTCTACTCTCTTTTCAAGTATTGATGACATAAGATCTTTTGCTTTAACGAGAGCCTTTAGAAACAACCCTGAGTCAGAAGATTATCTAGCTTTGGAGTTTGGAGTGTTTAAAGGTAAAAGTGCCATGTTTTTTTCAAAAAAATTAAAAAAACAAAAATTATACGGCTTTGACAGTTTCCAAGGATTAAATGAGGATTGGTTAGGGCGTCCTGATTTTAAAGAAGGTGTTTTTGCTACAGATGAAACAGATAAACATAAATGGCCAAAAAATATTCATCTTGTGAAAGGTACTTTTCAACAAACATTAAAACAATTTTTAAATGAAAAGAAATCTAAAATTAATTTTGTTCATATAGATATTGATACTTATGAGTCTACAAAATATGTTTTGGAAAATATAAAAGAATATCTTCTTAAAGGATCTATAATTATATTTGATGAGTTATACAATAATCCTGGATGGGAATACTCAGAACTAAAAGCATTAAATGAAGTTTTTAAAGAAGATGAATTTAAATATTTAGCTTTCAATTTAAAAGGTGAGCAGGCAGTAATAGAGATTAATTAAAGAATTTTTATATTCAATGTCTAAAAGATACAGTGGTAAATCATTTAAAGACTCAAGTGTAATGAAAAAAGCAAAACTTACACTTAAGGATAAAAGAAAAATTAAGAAACAAAAGAAGAAAAATAATTAGCAACAATCGCAACTTTTTTTCTTAATCTCTATTTTATCTTTACTATTTATTAATTCATCTAATTCTTTTTTCTTGTTTTCTGCAGCTTCATTTTCTCTCATAATTTTATTTTCAAAATAAGCATATAATGATTTAAAGCCTAATTTAGCAGCTTTTTTCTCCTCGTAGTTTCTACGACCTTTGAGATTTTCAATTATTCGGATTATCTGTTGATCCTGCATTTAATTACACTGCCGCTTGTTTAATTGAAAGTTTAACTTTTCCTCTATCAAATCCAATAACTTTTACTTTTACTTCATCCCCTTCTTTTACAACATCGGTTACTTTAGCTACTCTTTTGTCTGCGAGTTCTGATATATGAACAAGTCCATCTTGTTTACCTAAAAAATTTACAAACGCACCAAACTCCATAATTTTCATTACTTTTCCATTATAAATTTTATTCATTTCAGGTTTTGCAGTTAAGTCTTTGATCATTTGCATTGCTTTGTTTCTAGAGTCTTCATCTGGGGCTGCAACAGTTACTACCCCTTCATCATTTATATCAACTTTAGCTCCAGAGATTTCTACAATCTCTCTTATAGTTGCACCACCTTTTCCAATCACGGTTGCGATATCTTTTTTGTCTACTGATATTTTTTCCATTTTTGGAGTGTGTTTCCCAACTTCATCTCTCGATTTAGAAAGAGCTTTATTCATTTCACCTAAGATATGAATTCTTCCATCCTTGGCTTGTTTTAAAGCTTGTTCCATAATTTCAAATGTAATACCAGTTATTTTAATATCCATTTGAAGAGAAGTTATTCCATCCTTAGTTCCAGCAACTTTAAAATCCATATCGCCCAAATGATCCTCATCGCCCAAAATATCAGATAAAACACTAAAATCATCGCCTTCTTTAATTAATCCCATCGCAATTCCTGCAACTGGTTCTTTTATAGGAACGCCTGCATCCATTAGCGCTAGGGAAGTTCCACAAACAGTTGCCATAGAGGACGAACCATTAGACTCTGTGATTTCTGAAACTATTCTAAAAGTGTAAGGAAATGTTTCTTTTGGAGGTAAAGAAGAGTTTATAGCTCTCCATGCAAGTTTTCCATGTCCTATTTCCCTTCTACCTGTTCCAATTCTTCCTGTTTCTCCAACTGAGAAAGGTGGAAAGTTATAATGAAGCATAAATCTTTCTTTTTGCAAACCCTCTAAACTTTCAATTTTTTGCTCATCATCTGAAGTTCCAAGAGTAGT
>MDSW01005623.1_pt1 | contig 14576 bp, 13 predicted proteins | sample 811171 | NCBI WGS metagenome assembly MDSW01 (sample SAMN05326641, study PRJNA326480) | marine metagenome | isolation source: seawater | place: Atlantic Ocean: North West | collected 2012 | reverse complement strand
CAACCCTAAGACAAAAGAAGAATCTTATTTAGGTGAAACCTCAATTATGCATTTCAAAGCATCCAAGAAGCTCCTGCATGCCCATGACTGATCCAAAAATAATTGTTGCTATTGACACATTTGATTTTCAAAAAGCTAATGCTATTTTAGAACAACTTAATCCGGATCTTTGTCTGGTTAAAATTGGAAGCGTTGTTTTTAATGCCCTTGGAAAATCATTTCTTAAGCATGCATCTTCTCAAGGATTTAAAATTTTCTTAGATTTAAAATTGCACGATATTCCAAATACTGTTCATGAAACAATTACAGGCTTCAATGATTGCAAAATAGATATGCTAACAGTTCATTTATCTGGTGGTGAAGAGATGCTTAAGAAAGCCATGCTTGCAGGTAAATCAATTAATACCAAAGTTATTGGAGTCTCAATGCTTACAAGCTTAGAAGAGGAAGATTCATTGGCTTTATTTGGGAACAATCTTGAGGAACAAATAAGCAATTTATTTAAAATTGCATTTAAAGTTGGTATAGATGGAATTGTTTGTTCGCCCCATGAGCTAAAAATAGCAAATACAGTTTTAGGTTCTAATTCAATAAAAATTACGCCAGGTATTAGGGATATACAAGTAGAAGATGATCAAGCAAGAACCATGAGCGCAAAAGAAGCGATTGAGAGGGGCTCTTCATTTTTAGTTATTGGCAGACCAATTACTCAAGCTGAAGATATTTCTCAAACTTTAAAAAATTTCAATGACTCCATTTATGAAAAATAGATCTACTAAAAGTATTTTTCTTGATCTCAAGAAACTATCAAAGTCTAGTAATAGCAAGAAAAAACTATCCTTTAAGTTTGAATCAGAGTTTTTACATTATCAGCCCTACTTAAAGAACTTCTCTTTAGAGCACTATAAATTATTTGAGGAACTCGCACTTCAATTAGATCTTCAAGGCTCCATCAACGATCTCTTTGATGGAGAGATTGTTAACAAGACAGAAAATAGACAAGCCTTACATCATCAATACCGTCTTAATCAAAAAGCGCCGGAGTTTGATTTTAAAAAAATTACAGAACCTTTCATTAAAAAAATAAAAAAAGATGGTTTTAAGAATATTATTACTTTTGGTATTGGTGGTTCTTATGAAGGGCCAAAATTGCTTCAAGAATATACTAACAAGCAATCGTTAAAATTAAATTACTATTTTGTATCTGGGCCTGATAGGGATGAATTCAATTCAATATTAAAACCATTAAGAGGGCAAAAGAATTTTTATATATTTTCATCCAAATCACTTTCAACTGATGAAACGCTCTCGTGTTTAAAATGGTTGGGTGCAAAAAGAGATTCAATGAATTCAATAGCAATTACGGCTAACTTAGAAAAAGCAAAAACTCTAGGTTTTGCTAAAAATTGCATTGTTCCGTTTTCAGAAACAGTAGGAGGTAGGTATTCAATCTGGTCACCAATTTCTCTGAGCGCCGCATTAGAAAATGATTTTTCTAAATTTTTAAAGGGTGGCCTTGCTGCAGATAAAATGATTCTAGGCTCCACAACAAATGATCGCAAATATCAAAAGTTTATTAAAATATTGGCGTTTTCAGACTTGTGGTTTAACAATTTTCAAAATAAAAAAAATAGAGTAGTGCTTTCCTATAACTGGAAGTTGCGATCTTTTGCAGATTATATTCAGCAACTTGAGATGGAGTCACTCGGAAAGAAGGCAAATCCTAAATCTATTTTTAAAGAAACTGGTCAGTCAATATTTGGAGGTTTTGGATCTACTGCTCAACACTCATATTTTCAATTATTGCATCAGGGTACAGCAGAATTTTGCACCGATATTATCTATTCAACCTCAAATAATAGTCCATTATCAAGCGCTCAAGCAAAAGGGCAAGCTGCTTTATTATCCTCAGATTTTAAAGGGCCTGCTAATTTACTAGAAAAAACAAATAGCAACTCCCCAGTTAATCTTTTTCACTTAAATAAACTCTCACTTGAGGCGCTAGGTTTTTTATTAGCAACTTGGGAACATCGCGTTTTTATAACAGCAAGAATGCTTCAAATTAATCCCTTTGATCAATATGGAGTTGCTGCCGGTAAACTTATTGCAAAAAAATTTCTTAGTTAATGGCACTGGATTTAAAGCAAGTTCCAAATACTCCTGGAATATATAAATTTTTTTCTAAAAATAAAATTATATATATTGGTAAAGCTAAAGATTTAAGAAAAAGAGTATCTTCCTATTTTGGTAAGTCTCATAAGGACAGAAAAACATATCAGATAAAAATTCTTACAGATAACATCGAAACTTTTTCAACAAATACTGAAGCTGAGGCTCTTCTTTTAGAGCAATCTTTAATAAAAGAAAACTTACCTAGATTTAATATTCTCTTGCGAGATGATAAGACATATCCATATGTCCATTTTTCAATGGATCATAAATTTCCAAGCATTAGCATGAAGAGATCAAAACATGCTGTTTCTCAAAATTTTTTTGGTCCTTTTATTAGTGCTCATGCCGTCAAATCAACCATTAAAGATTTGCAGAAGATTTATCAAATTAGAAATTGTAGTGATACAACTTTTAACAATAGGTCTAGGCCATGCATTGAATATCAAATGCAAAGATGTTCTGCTCCTTGCGTAAATTTAATTTCTGAGATTAGCTATCAAGCGGATATAGTTTCTTCACAACATTATCTATCCTCAACAGGAACAAAAACAAAATCCTTAATGATTTCTCAGATGAAAAAACTTGCTGATCAACATGAATTTGAAAGGGCAAATGAAATAAAAAAAAGAATCAAAAGCCTGGATCTTTTGCAGCAAGAACAGTCCTTCAATAGCTCTTTGATCAGTGTTGATTTTTTTACGTGTGTTTCTAAGCTAGAAAGAACAGGGATATGCATACTATCAGTAAGGGATGGAAAGATAAGAGGAACTAAAACTCATTATTTGAAAGGAAATCAGCTCCATGACATAGATAGTTTATTTCAAAGTTTAATATTTTCTTATTACCAAAATAGCTTCTCCTTACCAAAGAAAATTTTTTTAAATCTTCAACCTGATAATCTTCCTTTGATTAAGCAGGCTGTACAAATGAAATTTGATAGAGAGGTTTTGATTTCAACAAGTAATAACTCTCAAATCAGAAAAATTGCTAAATTAGCAAAGCTAAATGCAAATCAAGTCATTGAGAATAGAGTTAATCAGGCTGATAAGTATGCATTTTCCACAAAGGACCTAATTTTTCATTTGGGTTTTGTTGGCAAAAATCTAACAATTGAAGGTTTTGACGTAAGTCATCATGGTGGCAAGGATGCTGTAGGCTCTTCGGTAAGGTTTTCTTCTAGTGGGCCTGAAAAAAATATGTATAGGCTTTTCAATATACCAAAAGATTTATCTGGAAATGACATAGCCTCAATGAGGCATATTCTTGAAAGGAGAATTAATAAAATAGATAGTAGGCCATTACCGGATATTATTTTAATCGATGGGGGTAAGCTTCAATTAGATGCTGCATTGAGTATTTTTTCTACCTTAGTTAAAAAACCCCCTATGATCCTTAGTATAGTTAAGGGATCAAAAAGAGTTAGATCTACTGAAACAATCCTTTCTAAAGATGGAATTATTGAAATGCCAAAAGATAGTCCGGGATTTATTTTCCTACAACATATTCGAGACGAATCGCATAGATTTGCTATTACCAGCAACAGAAAGAAGAAAAATAAGACAATCAAGTTTTCAGCTTTAGATAAAATTAAGGGCTTAGGCCCAAAGAAGAGAAAAAGTATTTTGAAATATTTTAAATCTATCAAAAACCTTAATCGAGCATCTGTTGAGGAAATCTGTAAGGTAGAGGGGATTAGTATTAAACTAGCTACAAGTATTAAATATGAATTAAAGTGAAATGAAATATTTTATTAACTCCTTAACATTTTTTAGATTGTTCTCTGGCCCAATTATATTTGCTTTATTGGTTTTATCATTTCATCCCAAAATAGCATTTGCCTTATTTATAATTGCTAGCTTGTCTGACTATTTTGATGGATATTTAGCAAGAAAGTACTCTCATGAATCTTCATTTGGAGAGGTGTTGGATCCAATTGCAGATAAGATTCTTACTTTATTTCTTCTTATTACATTAATGCTTTACTTTAAAAGTATATTTATAGGTCTAGTTGGCGGAGTAATTCTATCAAGAGAGTTTTGGGTCAGTGCATTAAGAGATCTTAACTCTCGAAATAAGCGCTCTGATGTTACAAAAGTTACATTTCTAGCCAAACTGAAAACTTCATCACAGTTTCTTTCATTTGGAAGCTATCTATTTGGTATATTAATTAATAATTCTTTAATCATTTTTTTAAGCAATTTTTTTCTTTTGATTGCAATGATTCTCTCTCTTAGCACTGCTTTAGACTATACCAAAGCAACCTTTAAAAATTAATTACTAATGTATAATTACAATCTCAAATAACTTCTTGAAAATATAAGAAGATTTTATATATACAGTTATAAAAGCTAATGAAATCTAAAGCTAAAAAATTAACCCCAAGAAAAATTAGAAAAAATATCCTAGATATGGCTTATAACGGTTCAACGGTCCATATTGGATGCGCGCTTTGTTTGGTTGAAATCTTAGCCGTAATTTATAGATCACACCTTAGATATGATTATTTTCAACCTGATGATTTTGATAGAGATTTTTTGATTTTAAGCAAAGGACATGGGGTCATGGCTCAATATGCTTGCATGAAAGAGCTAGGATGGTTAGATGATCTTAAGCTACTAAATTATTTTTCTGATGGAACAGAGTTAAAAGGTTTATCAGATTCTAGAGTTCAAGGTTTGGAAGTTACATCTGGGTCACTTGGCCATGGTCTTTCTGTTGGAGTGGGAATTGCTTTAGGGCATAAAATTAGTCAAACAAGTCAGAAAACATTTATTATTGTAGGTGATGGAGAGCTTAACGAAGGTTCTTGTTGGGAGGCGATTCAATTCGCAGGCCATCATAATTTAAATAACATTTGCATAATTGTTGATAAAAACAATTTTCAAGCAATGGGCTCAACCACATCAATTATCAATCAAGATAATTTATTGGTTCAAATCGAGTCTTTTAATTTTAATGTGGTTGAAATTAATGGTCATGATGAAATGGCAATAGACCATTCAATTAATGAACTTTTTTCAAAAACAAATAATAAGCCTAATTGCATTATTGCTAATACAATTAAAGGAAAGGGAATTTCATTTATGGAGAATATAAATGATTGGCATTATCTTAGATTGGATAAATCTCTATATGACCAAGCAATGCTAGAGCTGGAAAAATGAGAGAGACTTTTTCTGAAACATTAGTTCAGCTTGCTCAAGTAAATAAAAAAGTTCTATTATTATCTGGTGATCATGGCTATGGTCTTTTTAATTCTTTAAGAGCAAAAAAACCCAATCAATTTATAAATATGGGTGTTGCAGAGCAAAATATGGTTGGAGTTGCAGCTGGGCTCTCAAGAGTTGGTTTTAGACCAATTGTATATGGATTAAGTGCTTTCATACCAATTCGTGTCTTAGAGCAAATTAAATTAGATGTTTGCCATGATAGTTTGCCAGTGATCTTTGTGGGTGATGGTGCAGGTTTTGTTTATAGCCATTTAGGAACCAGCCATCAATCTACAGAAGACATTTCGGCAACAAGAGCAATTCCAAATCTTATTATTCTATCTCCAGGAGATAGGTTTGAATTAGAAAGATGTTTTCATCTTGCGTACAATTCTTCACTTCCTGTTTACTTAAGGCTTGGTAAAGCAGACAGAGGGGATGTGCATAGCCAAAAGCAGAAATTTGAAATAGGCGATTTAATTGCTATAAAACAACCACAGGGAGAAAGAAAAATATCTTTGGTTGCAACTGGATCAATGTTACAAATGGGAGACCGCCTTTGCAAACACTTTCCTGATTTGGGCTTAATCAGCATTCCATCTTTAAAACCAATTAATAAAAAGCAGGTTATAGAGCTTTGCGGTAAACATGACGCACTGATAACACTAGAAGAGCATTCTGTATTAGGTGGCTTGGGATCTATTTTATCAGAAATAGCAGTAACGCTTTCTAATATAAATGTTTACAAAATAGGTATTCAGGACAAATTTTCTGAACACTGCGGTTCTTATGAATATTTATTAAAAGAGCATGGAATTGATTTTGACTCGCTAAAAGCTCTAATTAAAAAGTATATTTCGGTAAAATAATAAATAGAAATTTTGAATCAAAATAAGGATCTAAATTTTTAAAATGAAAATTATATTTTTTGGAGCCTCCAGTCAGATAGCCAAAGGTCTTATCAAGAAGTTTAGTAAAGACCCCAAAAATCAATTAATTTTCTTTGTAAGAAACCTCCATAGTTTTTCTGAGTGGTTAATCAATGAAGGGATACCTCATAATCATTCGAGCACAAAAACTTATTCAGAATTTTCAGTTAATGATGAGGTGGATGTGATAATTAATTGTATTGGGATAGGCGATCCTGCCAAAGCTATTAAAATTAGTGAATCTATTGACGATACAACTAGTAAGTTTGATGATTTGATTCTGCATTATCTGGCACTAAATCCAAATACAAAATATATCTTTTTAAGCTCAGGGATTGCATATGGTGATATCTTCTCAGCTCCTGCAAGAAATTATGATCAACAAAATATTAAAATTAATTCCTCTGAACCAAAGCATCAATATGCAATCTCTAAAATTAAAGCAGAAAATAAGCATAGACAATTATCTAAATTCTCAATAGTTGATATAAGAATTTTTAGTTATTTAAGTGATGAGATAGACATTAATAATAAATTTTTTATAACAGATGCTTTAAGGGCAATTAAAGAAGATACATTTTTTCTAACCAATAAGAAGAATATCACCAGGGACTATATTGGTGCTGATGATCTGTACCAATTAATAGATAAGTTGATTGCTATAGATGGGTTAAATACGATTGTTGACGCATATTCTAAAGAGCCTATCGATAAATTCACAATTTTAGAATTCTTGAAGTCATCTTTTGGTTTGCGTTATCAGTTTCAAGAGAGTTTCAAAGCATTAAATGCCACCGGTGACAAGGATCATTACTACTCAAAAAATTTTTTTGCTAAAGATTTTGGATATACTCCAAAGTATAGTTCTATCGAAGTTATTGAAATGGTTGCTAACAAGATATTGATGTTTTAATTAGCGCAATTTACAAATTTTATTTCATCTATGATGTTTCTTGCTTCCAATTAACCCAAGGAGCCTCATCTTTTAAATATAGCTCATTGAGGTAATTTTTTTCATTCAATGTATCCATAGGCTGCCAAAAACCATTATGTTTAAAAGCTGCCATTTGCCCCATTGCAGTGATCTTTTTAACAGGCTCTGATTCCCATGCTGTCATATCTGTTTCTATAAAATCTATTGTGCTTGGATCTAATATAAAAAAACCACCATTTATCCAAGCATTTCCACCTTGGGGCTTTTCGCTGAAAGATTCAACTTTTCCATCATCCATTATTGAAAGAACTCCAAATCTGGAGGGGGGGTTAACTGCCGTTACAGTTGCTAATTTTTTATGATTAGCATGAAATTGAATTAGTTTAGTGATATCTATATTTCCTACACCATCCCCATAAGTTAAAAGAAATGGTTCATTTGGTTTGAGGTATTTTTTAATTTTTTTAATTCTTCCCCCAGTAAGTGTATTTTCTCCTGTCTCTACGCAAAGCACAGACCAATCTTCACTGTAATTATCTGACATAACTTGAGAGGTTTTATTTTTTAGGTCGAACATCACATCTTCTTTTAAAAGACTATAATTTTCAAAGTATTCTTTGATAATTGATCCTTTATAGCCGCAACATATTATGAACTCTCTAATGCCATGAGAGGAAAGAATTTTCATGATATGCCAAATTATTGGCTTATTACCTATTTCAACCATTGGTTTGGGTTTGAGGTTTGTTTCTTCTGACAATCGAGTCCCTAATCCACCAGCTAAAATTACAGCTTTCACATATACTCCCAAAAAATAATAGTAATTATACAGTGAAGAATTTCTTTATTCAGTTAAAATCATATTTCAATAATGAATATTAGATATAATTTTATTTTGGCTGGATGGCAGAGTGGTCATGCAGCGGCCTGCAAAGCCGTTTACGCCGGTTCGATTCCGGCTTCAGCCTCCAAAACAGTCTTGCAAAATTATGAATAAAAGCGAAAATTATGTTGTAGTCAGCGGAGGATTTGACCCATTACATTCTGGCCATATCTCTCTATTCGAAGAAGCAGCAAAGTTTGGAAAAGTTTTTGCAATTATTAATAATGATAATTTTCTTCTTAGGAAGAAGAAGTACATATTTATGCCAATCGCTGAGAGGCTCAAGATTGTTAGTTCAAATCAATATATTGAAGATGCTTTTATTTCAATTGATCAAGATGATACGGTTTGCTCATCAATACAACACTTAATTGATAGAGGATTTAATATAAAATACTTTGCAAATGGAGGGGATAGAGAAACTCGGTCTGATATTCCAGAAACAAATGTCTGTTTAAAGAATAACATTGAGTTAATTTTTGGAATTGGAGGGGGCAAAACTCAATCAAGTTCAGAATTAACGCAAAATCTATTTTCTCTAATGAGCAGCGATAAACTTATTTCTAAGAATCTTGAAACCAAGCAAATTATTCAAAAACCCTGGGGAAGCTATCAAATTATTTATGAAAGAGATAATTTTTTATTAAAAAAACTCATAATAAATTCTGGAGAAGAAATCTCTAATCAATTTCATAATCATCGACATGAGCATTGGGTGTTAGTTTCTGGGAATATAGAAGTTTTCTTGGAGGGTAAAAAAATAAAAATGTCTCTTAATGATTACATTTTTATTCCCAAAGGGTCTAAACATCAAATAATTAACTCATATAAAGAGCCTGCCCAAATCATAGAAATACAATCCGGAGAAATTCTCTCTGAAAATGACATTGTTCGATTGAGTGATAAATATCAAAGATCTGGTTTATGAGAAAAATATTTTTATGAACTTAACTATTATTGGAACTGGATATGTAGGTTTAGTAACTGGAGCTTGTTTTGCCGAACTAGGTAATAAAGTTACTTGTTTAGATATAAACCCTGCAATTATAGGTAAGCTTAAACAATCCAAGGTCTCATTTTATGAACCTGGGCTTGAAGAGCTTGTTAAAATTAATCTTGATAAAAAAAATCTCAGCTTTACCACTTCATACAAGACTGGTTGCAAGAATAATATATTTTTTATATGTGTTGATACCCCAGATAATGGAAGAGGTGCCCCAAATCTTAAAAGCTTAAACTCAGTAGTCAAAAAATTAAAAGAAGAGATCCAAAGGGATGCAATTATTATTTTAAAATCAACTCTGCCAATTGGTACAAATAAATTAATTTCTAAGTCTCTCAATCAGCACTTTAAATCAAAGGGAATTAATATTGATGTCTGCTCTAACCCCGAGTTCCTCAAAGAAGGATCCGCTGTAAGAGACTTTCTTTATCCCGATCGAATCATAATAGGAACTTCAAATGATCACTCAAAATCTACCCTTGCAAAACTTTATAAACCACTAAAAAGAAGGTTCAATAAATTCTTATATATGAGTGTTGAGTCTGCAGAGTTAACGAAATATGCATCAAATGCATTTCTTGCAACTAAAATAAGCTTTATTAATGAAATAGCATTGATAGCTGAAAGATCTAATGCAAACATCAAAGAAGTTCAAAATGGCATGGGATCAGACAAAAGAATTGGATCAGAGTTTCTTAATGCTGGGTTGGGTTTTGGAGGGTCATGTTTTCCAAAAGATATGAAAGCGCTAATTAGTTATGAAAAGAAACACAATATTTATAATGGCATTATTGAAAACGCATTATTGATTAATGAAAATCAAATAAACTTATTTGCTAAAAAAATTAAATCTTTTTTTGGTTCTTCCCTCAAGAATAAAATTTTTATTTTATGGGGATTATCATTCAAACCCAATACAGATGATACTAGGGATGCAGTTGCAATGCAGCTGATTAGATTGCTTTCTCCAAAGGTCAAGGCATTACATTTGTTTGATCCAAAGGTTAAAAGACAATCAGTCACTTCGCTAAAAAATTATTCGAATGTAAAGTTTTTGAATTCTCAGTATGAGGATTTTGAAAATGCAAATGGTTTGATTGTCTGTACAGAATGGGAGGATTTTATCAATCCTGAAATAACACATCTCTCAAAACTTAAAGATCGGGTGATTTTTGATGGTAGAAATATTTTAGATGCAAATAAATTGGCAAAGAATAAAATTGCTTATTTTGGAATTGGATTAAAATATTTTGAATAGCGTGACAGCAACACCTCTTGTCACCGTAGTTCTTGCAACTTATAACCAACAAGACTATGTTAAAAATGCTCTTGAGAGTATATTAGCTCAAACATATCAAAATCTCGAGATTATAGTTTGCGACAACGGATCGACAGATAAGACGAAAGAAATAATAAGAAGTATTGTTTCTAAATTTCAGAAAATAGTTTTTTTAGATTTCAAAAATAATAAAAATATTACTATTCGACACAACCATTATATTAATCTAGCAAATGGAGAATTTGTTTCTATTTTATTCGGCGATGATTATTATTTACCAAATAAAATTGAAACGCAGGTTGCAGCATTCTTAGATCTTGATGAAAGTTGGGGAGTTGTTTATGGACCAACCTTAATTGAACATAAGGCTGACAATAAATTAGCTCAAGATGATGGCCTTCAAAAAAGTGGCCATGTATTAGAAGCCCTTTTAAATAATTGGCACAATGGCGGAATTATGAAGTGTGTCGTTCCATTAACAAGGACTAAGTGCTATAAAAAATACTTAAACTATGAAGATATCTTTACCGAAGGAGAGGGTGTTTTTCTTAGAATTGCGATTGACTACAAATTCTTCTATCAAAATGAACCACTTACTGTTATGACAGAGCATGAACATAATTATGGAAAGAGTGTTATATCTAATATTAGGAACCACGATATAGTTTTATCAAGAATGCAAGCAATAAACACCCTTTCAAAACATATCAAAAATGCAATAAGGTCACATCGTTCTGTTGGTTTGTTAAATGCTTCTTGGCATTGTATTAGAACAAATGTAAATTCTAAAGAATCAAGATCTATTTTAGTATCGGCTATAAAAATTTATCCAATGATCTTGCTAAAACTCAAAGTGTTACTTGGAATAATTCTTACCCTGTTACCTGGCTCATTTCTTAGGGTGCTGAACAAAATCGCTGACAATCTCTTCAAAAAATCACTATTTACTATTGCAGATTAAATTTTTTTCTATGTAATTCATAATTTTAGCTATAATTACCCACATTTATTAATTTCAAAAATATCATGAGTCAAAATTTAGAATTAAGAGTACCGTATGGTCTTTCAGTGCACGGAGAAGAGGAGATCGAAGCTGTGATCGAAGTGCTTAGAACAACTACCCAAATGTCAAAAAATGTCTCTTCTTTTGAAGGAAAGATCGCTAAACTTTTTTCCATGGATTACGGTGTTATGGTTAACTCAGGTTCCTCTGCATTGTATGTCTTGATAGAATCCTTGAATTTGCCAAAAGGCTCTGAGGTAATTACTCCAGCATTAACATTTGCAACAACTGTAGGCTGCTTGGTTAAAAACGACCTTAAGCCACATTTTGTAGATGTAGGATTAGATACCTATTGCGCTGATTTAACTCAAATTGCTAGCGCAATCAATTCTAATACCTCTGCAATAATTGCTCCTGATTTAATGGGAAATATTTGTGATTGGAAAGAAATTCAAGAAATGGCAAAAAAAAATAATATAAAAGTTATATGTGACTCTGCTGATACTTTAGGAGCAAAATTGCATGGAGAACCAACTGGTAAATATTGTGATGCTGCAATTACAAGTTTTTATGGTTCTCATGTTATTAATGGAGCAGGAAATGGAGGCATGCTTGTTACTAATGATGAGAAAGTATTTACTCATTCTAAGCTTTTAAGATCATGGGGCAGAAGCTCATCCTTATTTTCAGATAGCGAAGCAATTGAAAATAGATTCAATGTCGCTCTCGACGGCATAACATATGATGCTAAATTTATTTTTGAAGAAATTGGTTATCAGTTAGAGCCATCAGAAATTAGCGCTGCTTTTGCTAATGTCCAGCTTAAAAAGCTGGATTTTAATATGCAGCAAAGACAAATCAACTTTTCAAAACATACTACTTTTTTCTCGCAGTTTGAAAACTATTTTATTTTGCCAAAAGAAAATCCAAATGCTGAGACAGCATGGTTGGCATATCCATTAATTGTAAAACAAGATGCACCATTTACTAGAACAGATATGCAAATTTATCTTGAAAAAAAGAATATTCAAACGCGAGTTGTATTTACCGGCAATATTTTAAGACAGCCAGGATATAAAAATATTGACTGTGTTGGGTTGGCTGATGATTTTGTAAATGCTGATAATGTAATGAGAGGTGGAATTCTTTTAGCACTTCATCACGGCGTTACTGATGAAATGATGTCGCATGTTCATGACTCGTGTTTTGAATTTATTTCAAGCCATAGTTAAAACAATTGATGAAAAACTTTCAAAACTTTAGACTAATAAATTGAATACTTCTTTTTGGGATGGAAAAAAGGTTTTAGTAACTGGCCATAGTGGATTTAAGGGCTCCTGGATAACTTTATTGCTCAAATATTTGGGCGCAGAAGTCTGTGGTGTTTCATCTAGTATATTAAACAATAATCAAGAGTTATTTTTAGCATTAAACTTAGATGATTCTTGTTTGTCTCATGACATAGATATCAGAGATAAGAATATTTCTAAAATTTTTCATGATTTTAAACCAGATATAGTATTCCATCTGGCTGCACAACCATTAGTAAGGGCCTCTTATGAAATACCATTTGATACTTATGATATTAATGTGATGGGAACACTAAATATATTAGAAAATATTAGAAAATCTAGATCTGTTACAGCAAGCGTAATGATTACCACTGATAAATGCTACGAAAATAAAGAGTGGGTGTGGGGATACAAAGAGACTGATCGTTTAGGAGGATTTGATCCATACAGCAGTAGCAAAGCATGCGCAGAACTACTTATTAAATCTTTTCAAAATTCATATGAGTCTGAGTCTCTTGCTATTAGTTCAGTAAGAGCTGGAAATGTTATTGGAGGAGGGGATTTATCCTCTGACAGGTTATTACCAGATATTTATAGGGCCATTGTTTCAAAGCAAAAAATTAAACTTAGAAACCCAATGGCTACTAGACCTTGGCAGCATGTTCTTGAACCACTAATAGGATACTTGATGGTTGCAGAAGATTTATTTAAATCCGGTCATCAAAACAATGATGCTTGGAATTTTGGGCCCAGAGCCACTGATATTAGAACAGTTGCTGAGATAGCAAAATTATTTGCTGGAGAATGGGATGTTGATAACATCGTAGAAGAAAAAAACTCACAACATTACCATGAAGCCAATATGCTGAGTTTAGATTCCACTAAAGCCAATTCTAAATTAAATTGGCAGCCCATTTGGAATGTTGAAGTTGCAATTAAAAAAACCGCTGAGTGGTACAAAGCTTTTGAAGAAAAAGCTGATATTTTAGACAAAACAAATCAACAAATTCAAGAATATATTTCTGCCGTTAAATTATGATAAATCAATTTAAAAAAAGTAATTTAAAAATTGCAATCATAGGTCTTGGATATGTCGGCCTTCCATTAGCAGTTGAATTTGGTAAAAAATTTCCAGTTATAGGGTTTGATATAAATAGTTACCGAATTGATAGTTTAAATCAGGGCCACGATGAAACACTGGAGATTTCTAAATCGGAATTAAAAAAGGCTAAGAGTCTTAGCTTTACTTCAGACAAAAATTCTCTAACACAATCAAACATATATATTGTTACTGTACCCACTCCTATTGATAAGTTTAAGCGACCTAACTTAGATCCTTTAATAAAAGCCAGCAGGATGATTGGAGAATTTTTGTCAATAGGTGATTTAGTGATCTATGAATCTACAGTTTATCCCGGGGCTACAGAAGAAGATTGCGTGCCGATTTTGGAAGAGATCTCTAATTTAGAGTTTAATAAAGATTTTTTTGTTGGGTATTCTCCAGAAAGAATCAATCCTGGAGATAAAAAGCATAAACTTAAAGATATACAAAAAGTAACATCTGGCTCTACGAAGCAAGCAGCTATTTTTGTTGATAAGCTTTATGCAGAAATCATAACTGCAGGGACATATAAGGCTGAAAGTATAAAAGTTGCTGAGGCTGCAAAAGTAATTGAGAACACACAAAGGGATTTAAATATCTCTTTAATAAACGAGCTTGCTATTATTTTTAATTCTATGAATATAGATACTGAATCAGTTTTAAAAGCTGCCGGCACTAAATGGAACTTTCTTCCTTTTAAGCCGGGGTTAGTTGGCGGGCACTGCATAGGAGTTGATCCCTACTACCTTACTCATAAAGCTCAAGAGCTT
>MDSW01104649.1_pt1 | contig 14577 bp, 14 predicted proteins | sample 811171 | NCBI WGS metagenome assembly MDSW01 (sample SAMN05326641, study PRJNA326480) | marine metagenome | isolation source: seawater | place: Atlantic Ocean: North West | collected 2012 | reverse complement strand
TCCATTGCATCTGTAATATCTATACTTGAACGAAGTGGGCAGTTTGCCATAAGCTGTGTAACGGTATCAAATTTAGTGCTCCAATAATTTTCTGCTTGAATCAAAGCATGGCGCGTAGCTTCACTTACCGGAGTAATATCATCTGATAGTTTTTCTCTTAGGAATGGTACTTCAGCTCCATAATTTTTTGATATTTTTGCAATTTCATTACAATCGGTTGAGACTAATATCTTTGTAAATTGTTTAGATTTGATTGCTGCCTCAATTGTCCAAGCAATCATTGGCTTGCCATCAAAATCTATAATGTTTTTTTTTGGGATTCTTTTTGAACCACCTCTGGCTGGAATGATAGCTATATTATGAGTCATATTTCATTTCTCATTCAATTATAGACCAGTCTAATGCTGTACCTTTTTTTACATCTTTATTTATAGTTTTGCCAAGTACTTCATTATAATATTTTGGTGGTAATCCAAAGCCTGGCCTGATTCTTCTGATATTGTTTTCTCTTAATTTTTCACCTTTCTTAATATCCTTGACTATATATATAGATCTTCTAAATTTAATATTAGATTCTTCAGCTTTCTTTCTTTCAAAAGAAGCTCTTCCAATCGATTTTGATGCTATTTTGACATTTTTAACAAGATCCTTTAATTCACTAGGCTCCATTGAAAACTCAGCATCTGGGCCACCATCACTTCTCTTTAATGTATAGTGTTTTTCAATAACTTTGACGCCATAAGCAACAGAGAGAATTGCGCTCGTATTTCCTATTGTATGATCTGAAAGTCCAACCTCAGTTTTAAATTTGTTTTTTAATAAGTTTATTGTTTCCAAATTTATCTGATCTGCTGGTGTAGGATAACCACTTACACAATGTAATAGAACTATTTCTCCACAACCATACTTATTCATTACTTCAACTGCTTCATGTATCTCTTCTTCGTTAGCCATACCTGTAGATGCAATTATTGGTTTTTTAGTTTTTGCAACATATTCAATTAAAGGTAAATCAGTTAATTCAAATGAAGCAATCTTGTAAAATGGACATTCAATACTTTCAAGAAGATCCACAGCCGTTTCATCAAAAGGAGTGCTTATTATTGGAATATTGATTGATTTAGCATATTTAAATAACTCTTTTTGCCATTCATAAGGTGTATGAGCTTCTTTATATAAATCATATAAATTATAACCCTCCCATAGTCCGGAGCTAATTTTAAAATCTTCTTGTTCAGACTGTATTGTCATAGTATCCGGGGTGTAAGTTTGAAGTTTTACGCAATCAGCCCCATTTTTCTTAGCAGATTCAATAATTTTTATGGCTCTCTCTTTTGAACCATTATGATTACCAGATATTTCAGCAATAATATATGGCCTTGTAAGGTCTTTAAACATTTAAGTATTATATATCTTTGATAAAAATTTTCTTAATTTTAAATTAATACAAAGTAAATTTAAGAATGTTAATTATTTATCAAGCTTATATAGATTTATCTGATTATCTTTTTTAAATAATTTAAAGCCTAGCTTTTCTATCATTTTGATAGATGGGATATTTTTTTCCTTAACTTCACAAAAAAAGCTCCCTTTCCTTTCAATTAAGTATAGATGCATCATAATTTGACCTATTTTCATTCCACGATATTTTGGATTTATTGTATAAGACAATTCAAACTGATCTTCTCCAAGTAAATCTTCTCTGATTGTACCGACAGGTTTTTCATTATATTCAAAGATAAACTGATTTTTTTCTGAGTCTTTTATAATTTTTTTAATGAAGTCTTTATGCTCATCCTCTTGAATTATATTTGAATTAATTGAGTTATTTCTGGTCTCTTTTTCATTTCTCCATTCTAAAAGAATTTCCCAGTCATCATATGAAATCTCTCTTAAGTGAAATGTTTTTTTTGTCATTATTTTTTAATTAGTGATTTGAGTATAATTCATGAGATTCAATTATTGTATTATAAAGCTCATTAAAATCTTTTGGATTGCAATCTTTAACAGCATTAAAAAATTTATCTAATGATTTATTTTGTTTCTCAATAAGTTCTAAATTATTATCTCCTTTAACTTCTATAAAACTTATTTCAGGATCATCTTTGGCACCAAAAATAAATGAAAATATTTCTTTTGCTCTTTTAATATGCCAATTGCTAGTTACAACAAAAATTTCTAAAACATCATATGAGCCATCTTTAAGAAATTTTTTTAAAAATAGCGCTTCACCAACAGTATCTTTTGCTTCTTTTATTTGAAGAATATTTCTCTCTTCTAGTTTGAATTCTTCAACTGCAATTTTAGCCATAAAGTCTGATAACTCTGTTTTTAAATCATCCCTATATTTCCAACCAGTTGTTACTAAATAGTTACAAGAATTTGAGAAAAAGATGGAACAAGCCTTTTTTAATCTTGCAAATGAATCATGCGAGAGACTAAGGTCATCTAATAATTGATGTGATAAACATATGACTACAGATATATTTTTTACCACAAAGTCCAGCCTGCATCAGCAATAATTGTTTGACCATTAATAGGCAGTGAGTCTGAATCTATCAAAAATTTTATAGGCCCATATGCTTCTTTGATATCTAGCATTCTTTTTCCAGGAGAAATATCAGAATATCTAGCCTCAAACTCTTTAGAGACTCGCCCTGAAAATCCACCAAAAGCAACACAATTTACCCTTACATTCTTTTGAACATATTTAACAGCAAGCTCTTTTGTTAAATGATTTAATGATGCTTTTGATGAATTATATTGAATTGGAGATGACTTATTCGCCCCTTTATATAATCTACTATTAGGAGCAACTAAACTATATTGAGAACTTACATTTACTATTGCTTCTAATTGGGTAAAGGAATCATATAGATAATTACTTAAATTATATGGAACAATAACATTCATATAGTACTCATTATTCATTGCTGTAGAAGAACACCTTCCATCATCATCAAGTTCTAAATTATCTATATTTCTAGCATTATTAATTAAATATGAAATATCTGGGTGATCTTTACTTAAATTATTCTTGAAAAATTCAAAAGATTCATTATCAGTAAAATCAACTATCAAATAATCAGCTTCAGGTATACTTTTCTTGATTCTTTTTGCATTATCAATAGATCGACTAGTAAATAGTACATGGAAATCATCTTCTGCAAATTTTTTAACAAGCTCTGATCCAATTAAACCAGTACCACCAGTAATTAATATTTTTCTTTTCAACTTAAACCTCTATTAATAATATCAACAATTTTCTTATTGTATAACATGGGACTTTCAATAGTTTTATTCCTTATACCATATAAAAACTTTTCAATTGATTTCTTAAATGCCATAAATGTATCTTTATGGATTAATGTAACACTTCCTTTTGTTCCAGAAACTGTGATTTTAATTTGGCTACTTTCTTCACCAGAACTTATTAGAGAGGTTTTCTGATTTGAATCCCAAACAATATCTAATTGCTTTGATTTGCCTCTAATAATTACTTTGCTTGATTTAATATTTAATTTACTGGGTAAAATATTGAGAACTGGCTCAATAATGTGGATTGAGTATTTATCCCATTCTTTTGGAGTTATGGCTTTTATTTCTTCTATTTCTCCTATTTTATTCTTATCGCTAATCGATAAATTGAGATCTGAGCAATATCTTAATGCTGAGCATGTGAATATTTGGCCTTCATATTTTTCATTTTTATATATTTTTTCAAATTGGCTAATCGAAGTAGCAATTGGTTTATCTATATATATTGGTAAGCCAGAGTCAAGAAAAATCTTTGAAAATTTATTATGATTCTTATAATCATCCCTTGCAAGCATAATGCAGTCTGAATATTCTAGTAATTTATCAATATCCTCACATACATGTTTTATATATGTTGATTGAGCAATATGCTTACTTATAGTTTTGCTTTGTGTCCATATTGAATTAACATTTGCGCCTTTAATTGAACTGTCTGGCCATTTTTGTTTTTTCAAATAATCTGGTATTACTGGAAAGGGACAATCTTTCATATATTCATGATCATATCCATTGACTATAGCGGACCACGAATAAGGATGTCCATTTCCATGAGACATGCCAATTATTCCAATTTTTATATCTTCCATTTTGTTGGGTTTATCAAGTCTGAATTGGTGTTAATAAATTCAGGTGGAGAAATATCCACGTCAGAATCATTATTGTAACTTTTTATCACTTCCTTCAACTGATCCAATGAATCGACTCCAATAATAATTCCTTCAATCATCTTATTTTTTTTTAAGAATTGAATGCAAATATCTAATGGTGATAAAGAAATATTTGAGGCCCATGCTCTATACTCATCAAAAATATTGGTCCACTTTTTAAAGTAATTAGGTAAATTTTCAGAATTTAGTAAAACACCCTGTAAAAAAATTGATCTTGCATGAAGCTTGATATCTCTCTCTAATAATAAACTTGTAATATCTTGCTTTATAAATCTTGTATCAAAAATATTGACAGGCGCTTGAACCACATCAATATCATATTTTTTTAAAATTTCTTTAAGAATTTTAGTATCATAAACAGATATTCCAAGTTTATTAATTAATTTATTATCTTTTAAATCATTTAATGCTTTATATATTAGATCGCCTCTTTCAGTCAAAAGTTGATCTGGGGCATGTATCAATAGGGTATCAATATTATTTATTTTCAAATTATTAAGACTATTTTTGATTATCTTATTTATATCTTTTTGTATATTTACTTTTTTACAACTTAATTGAGGCAATTTTGTAATGATTTTAAAATTTAAATTACTAAAAGAGCCAATATTTTTTTCACTTTTACCATAAGCTGATGCGGTATCTATAATATTGATATTATTCGAGATAGCATGCTGTAATATTTTTTTAATTTCTCTAAGCTTTAATTGTCCAAATTGATTAGTAACTCCATAATTAAGTCCAAACTGAGCAGATCCTAAAATAAGATTCATATTTAAGTTAAGACTTTTTTGAGAGTCTCGACAACATAACTTTGTTCATTTTCTGATAGTTTTGGATATAGAGGAATGCTTATAGCTTTTTGATAATACTCTAATGAATTTGGAAAATCCTTTTCATTAAATCCCAATTTTTTATAAAAAGGATGCATTGGTATTGGAATATAATGAAGATTAACTCCGACACCTTTTTCCCTGAGCGAAATAAAGATATCTTTTTTTGATTTCGCTATATTAGCTAAATCCAATAAAATTACATATAAATGAAATGAAGAATAAATATTTTCCATAATCATAGGAATTTGAAGAGGCAAATCACTCAAGAGAGAGTCATATTTTTTAGCCAAGTTATTTCTTTGAAGAACATACTCATCTACTCTTTTAAATTGCGATCTTCCTAGTGCTGCTTGTATATCTGTCATCCTGTAATTTAAACCCAGATCAATCTGTTCGTAGTACCATGGGCCCTCAAACTCATTTTCCATCATATTTGGGTCCCTGGTAATTCCATGAGTTCTTAATATAGACATTTTATTATATAAATCCTCGTCATTTGTTAAGGCAGCGCCTCCTTCGGCCGTAGTAATAATTTTTACAGGATGAAAGCTAAAAACTGCTATATCACTATATTTACATGAACCAACATAACTATCATGATACTTACCTCCAACAGCATGAGATGCATCTTCTATGATCTTAAAACCATATTCAATAGATAATTTTTTAATCTTGCTCATATCACAGGACTGGCCACACAAATGAACTACTACTAATATTTTTGGTAAACAATCTTTTGTCTTAGCTTCTAATAGTTTTTCTTCTAACTTTTTAAGGCAAATATTGTATGTTTCTAAATCAATATCAACAAAAGATACTTTTGCACCACAATATAAACCGCAATTAGAAGATGCTACAAATGAATTAGCACTAGTCCAAAGAATGTCTTCTTTGCCAAGTCCTAATGCCATACAAGAAATATGTAGTGCGCTTGTAGCACTATTTACTAATACGCCATATTTTGAACCAACTTTATCTGTAATATCCTTTTCGAATTGATCTATCCTTGGTCCTTGAGTTATGAAATCTGAATTAAGAGTATCTACTACAGCTTTTATATCATCATCTGTGATGTCTTGTTTTCCATAAGGAATCATTATATTTTACCGATCTTATCTTTATTATTAGTTATCCAATCTTCTAATTCAGATGATTCCATCCAATCATCATTAGTATCGCTAGAATAAGTAAAGCCTTCTGCAACTTTTTTACCATTTCCAATTCTTTTCTTGTCTTCAAACCAATTGTGAATTGCTGGTAAGATTTTATAGTAATCATCATATTCATAAGTATATTGTGAATCCTCAAAACCTATCATTTGTTCATGAAGTTTTTCACCAGGTCTGATTCCAACAAATGATTGCTTAGTATCTGGAGCAATAGTTTTTGCTAAATCTGTAACTTTCATAGATGGGATTTTCTTTACATAGATTTCACCACCAATCATATTATCAAATGCATGCCATACAAGTTCAACACCTTGCTCTAAGCTAATCATAAATCTTGTCATCCTTTTATCTGTAATAGGAATTTCTCCGGAATCTTTTATACTCAAAAAAAACGGAATTACAGAACCTCTTGATCCCATAACATTACCATATCTTACGACTGAAAATGAAGTACCATGTTCGCCAGAATATGAATTTCCAGATACGAATAATTTATCAGAAGCTAATTTAGTTGCACCATATAAATTAATTGGACTGCTAGCCTTGTCAGTAGATAGCGCAACCACTCCTTTCACTCCTTTATCAATACACGCATCAATTAAATTCATTGCTCCATTTATATTAGTTTTAACACACTCAAATGGATTATACTCAGCTGTAGGAACAATCTTAGTTGCAGCTGCATGAACCACATAATCAACACCATCTAAAGCTCTATAGAGTCTCTCTTTATCTCTTACATCTCCAATAAAAAATCTGATCCTACTATCTCCCTCAAAATTCTTTGCCATATCCCATTGCTTCATTTCATCTCTAGAAAAAATAATAATTTTTTTTGGATCATATTTTTTTAAAGTCATTGGAACAAATGTATTTCCAAAAGAGCCAGTACCACCAGTAACCAATATTGTTGAATTTTTAAGCATCTTTATCACCAATTGAATTTGAGTTTTTAATTAAAAGCTCATTTTTAGCATTTTTTAAATCATTTTCTACCATTTCAGAAACTAATTGATCTATAGTCACAGATGGCTCCCATTTAAGTTTCTTTTTTGCTTTTGTAATGTCGCCCAAAAGTGTCTCAACTTCAGTCGGTCTAAAATAACTAGAATCTATTCTTACAACTATTTGTTTTTCTCCATTTTCTTTAATCCATGTTCCTATTTCATCCTCATCCGCACCAGACCAAACAACATTCATTTGGAGTTTTGCAAAAACTTTATCAAGGAAATCTCTTACACTAATTTGTTGACCTGTTGCTATAACGTAATCGTCTGGCTTATCTTGTTGTAACATCAGCCATTGCATTTCAATATAGTCTTTGGCATGGCCCCAGTCTCTTTTAGAATCTAAGTTACCCATGTAAAGACATTCTTGGAGTCCAAGACTAATTCTTGTTGCGCCAATTGTAATTTTTCTGGTAACAAAAGTTTCTCCCCTTCTGGGAGATTCATGATTAAAAAGAATGCCGTTACAAGCAAAAATTCCATATGCCTCCCTATAATTTACAGTAATCCAATATGCATACATTTTAGCTACAGCATATGGACTTCTTGGATAAAAAGGAGTCTTTTCATTTTGTGGCATGCTCTGAACCATTCCATAAAGCTCAGAAGTGCTTGCCTGATATACCTTTGTATAATCTACAAGATTTAAAACTCGTATTGCTTCTAAGATTCTTAAAGTTCCGACTGCATCAACATTTGCAGTATATTCAGGTTGTTCAAAACTTACTCCAACATGAGATTGAGCAGCAAGATTATATATTTCATTTGGTTTTACTTTATTTATTATACTTGTAACACTTGCAGTATCTGTAAGATCTCCATAATGCAAAAAAAGATTAACATCTTTATTATGAGGATCTTCATATAGATGATCAATTCTCTGAGTATTAAAAATTGATACTCTTCTTCTAAGTCCGTGAACTTCGTAACCTTTATCAATTAAAAACTCAGCTAGATAAGAACCATCTTGGCCAGTTATACCTGTTATTAAAGCTACATTTTTCATTATGAATCTCTTTGCTATCTAATTATTTCATTATTATCTTATTTATTCGACTCTTCCGTAAACATCTTCATATCTAATTATGTCGTCTTCACCCAAATAGCTGCCAGATTGAACCTCAATCAGTTCTAAGTCATAGTCTTCGGGATTCTCAAGCGAATGAATTGTTCCAACTGGAATATATGTCGATTCATTTTTGTTTAAAAGAAATGTGTCATTATCTTTAGTGACTTTTGCAACTCCAGATACCACCACCCAATGCTCTGAGCGATGTTTATGTGATTGAAGGCTTAATTTTGCTCCCGGCTTAACTGTTATTCTTTTAACTTGATAATCAATGCCATTATCAATTGAATCGTATTTACCCCAAGGTCTATAAACTTCCCTATGAATTTCCCATTCATTCCTATTTTTATCTTTTAACATTTCAACAAGACTTTTAACATCTTGTGTTTTATCTTTATTTGCTATTAGAACAGCATCTTTTGAAGATACAACTACCAAATTTTTAATACCAATTGTTGCAATGAGCTTGTCTTCCGATCGTATTAAGCAATTTTTTGAATCTATTGTAATCGCATCACCAAAAATATTATTTCCATCAGCATCTTTTTCAGAAACATCCCAAAGAGCAGACCATGAGCCAACATCACTCCACTCAATATCTATTTCTACAACCCGTCCCAGATCTGTTTTTTCCATTACAGCATAATCAATTGAATCTGATGGACATTTCTTAAAAAGATCTTCATCAATTCTTTTAAAATCAAGGTCATCTTTTGAATTTTGAATTGATTTTCTGCATATTTCATGAATGTCAGGTCTATATTTTTCTAATTCTTTTAAATAAACAGACGCTTTAAATAAAAATATTCCACTATTCCACAGATAATTTTTTGAAGCTACGTAATTCTCTGCTTCATGAAGTTGAGGTTTTTCAACGAATTCTTCTATAACGTAACTGGTAAGATCTCCTTTACCTTTCTTTATATACCCATAACCAATATGTGGAAATGAAGGCTTAATTCCGAAAGTAACAATTTTTCCATCTTCAGCTATTTTCTTTGAGGAGTTTACTGCTTTTAGAAATTTTTCATCTTCATTCATGACATGATCAGCAGATAAAACTAAAAGTAAATCATTTGGATCAGAATCAAATGCAGCAAGAGCTATAGCTGGTGCAGTATTTTTGCCAATAGGTTCAAGTATAATTTTAGCCTCAGCTTGAATATGTCTTTTTTGTTCAGCTACAAAGAACCTATGTTCATTATTACATACTGTTGTTATAGAACTTATATCAAAAGAACTTACTCTCTCATATGTATCCTGAAGCAATGTAGAATCTGAGTTAATACTAAGAAATTGTTTGGGATGCATATATCTGGAAACTGGCCACAATCTGGTACCATAACCACCCGCCATAACAATTATTTTCATTCTTTTATACCTATCAAATTATTATATTATTTATTTTATTAAAAATACTTAAATTAAGGCTGGAGAATGTTTTCTTCCCAACCATTATCTCCATGAAAAAACTCTTTCCTTTGATTTATTCTATATTTATTGCCAATCCAAAATTCAAAATAGTATGGTATAAAGTAGAAGCCTCCCCAGTAATCAGGTCTATTTAATTCTTTGCTGTTTTTTAAAAAATTTAATGTCGATTCATAGTTGTTAATTACTTCATTATATGAGCTAATCTTTTCAGACTGTTTTGAACTAATAGCAAGAGCATTTTTTTCTATAGATCGGCTTAAAAAATGCTTATCAGAAATATCTTTATCTGCAGTAAAAATTTTTCCTTTTATTCTTATTTGTGAATTAATTCTACTCCAAAAAAAAGTAGATGTTATTTGTGAATGATTTTTAAAATCTAAAGATTTGGGGGAGTTATAGTTTGAAAAAAAATAAAACTCATTATTTTTAATAAATTTTAGATTTACAAACCTTGATGAAATTTCTTTATTGCGGAGGCTATAAGAACCTATACACATTGCTTCCACATAATCCTGATTATGCTTGCATGCGTTTTCGTATAGTTTTTTTAACTCATGAAATGGTTTTGAATCTTCGATATCTATGAAATTAATCATTCAAAATACTTCATAATGATTATTTGTTTTCTTTAATATCTTTCCAATATAAATTGAAAGTGAAATATAGAACAGATATAAATAAGCCCAAGAAAAAACCTAAAACTGTAAGCACAGACCTTCTAGGGCTAGATTTGTACTCTGGTAAATATGGAGGGTCTATTATTTTGAATAAATATTCAGGTGTAACTTTTGCTATCATAATTTTTTCATGTTGAGATAGCGCTAAGTTTGTTAGTCCAGATCTAATTTCAGTAAGTTTGGTATTTTCAATTTCATTTTTTAGGTAATTGAGAGAGCTCTCAGCTCTTTCGATCTGATCAACTCTTGAAATACTATTAATTTCCTCAACAATCCAACTTAGCCATTGTTTAGCTATGAAAGGAGAAAAATGCTCTATAGATAAAGTAATAACTCCAGTTTCAAGATCTTGATTGGTAACAAATATTGAATTAAATGCTAAATACGACTCTTCATATGAAGGTTTTATAATCCAATTATTATTTTTAATACTATAAATCTTTCTATCATATGTAAGAGTATTCGATTTTGCATTCCATCCATCTGAAGCAACCAAATCTTTATATAAATCGTATTTTTTAAGAAACTCTCCAACAAACTTTCTTGATCTCAGCTGCTCTAACCCTAGGGTAGTTTTATCAACAAAGCCTGGACCTCCAACAGAAATTCCAGTTAATCCTGCCAAACTTCCTAAACTTGAGGATATACCTCCCGATTGAGATTCTTGAGATGTTGTAGGGGCCAATGAAACTGAACTTATATATTTATTTGATATTGTTAAACTATATATTGCTATTACAAAACTTAAAATTAATGCGAAACTTAAAATTTTGAACTTTTTCTCCCATAGTATATCTATTATGTCAACTATGTTCATTTCGCTATTTTTATCATTCATAAGGCTCTCTAAAAAAATTATATGGTACCCGAGGCCGGACTTGAACCGGCACGATATTTCTATCGAGGGATTTTAAGTCCCTTGTGTCTACCAATTCCACCACTCGGGCATATCTATAAGCTACTCCTTTGAAATATCATCATCACTAATAAATATTATATTCTGCTCTTTTTCACGTTTTGTAACATTATACTTATCTCTAATATTATTATTAATATTTATTGCCTTTTTTAGTAGTTTAAATTCTGCATCAATTTTTTTTGAGTAAGAAATTAATGCGTTCGTATCTTTTGGAAAGCACGCGCCACCAAACCCATACCTGCCATCCGGTCCAGGTACATTCATATGCGAAGATCCAATCCTTGGATCGCGAGATAAATAACTTACAAATTCGTCCCATTTATTATTTGATTCTGATTTTTCAAAAATATTATTCATTTCATTAAAAAATACTACTTTCAAAGCTAAAAAAGAATTTATTGCATACTTTATAAGTGAAGCAGATACTTCATCCGTGAATATATGATCTTGTGTAATACATTTTGTGTATTTTTTGTAAAAATCAGATACCTTTCTTGTATTTTCAATATTTCCACCCAAAACTATCATTTTAGAATTTATGAAATCTTCATCAGCATAATTCTCTCTTAAAAATTCAGGGTTAAAGACAAGTGTTTTATATTGATTTGTTAAATGATTTGCATAATTTGGTAAAACTGTGCTTTTCAAAACTATTAATATGTCTGATTTCTTTTCTGTAATATCTTTTAGTACTTCATTTACAATTGATATGTCTTGTTCTCCACTATCTTTCATAGGAGTAGGCACGCAGACAAAGACAATTTCTGGGTCAAAATCAATTAAATCGTCAATACTTGTATTTAACTTTGGATCAATTTTGATTAGATTTATAGATTCTTTTAAACCATTACTTAATGCATTACCAACAAATCCGAGACCAACTATTCCAACATTCATTATTTTTTTATTATACTTTATGGAGGCTGAAGCCGGAATCGAACCGGCGTAAACGGCTTTGCAGGCCGCTGCATAACCACTCTGCCATCCAGCCTAAATTTAATAAGTATTGTATATGTGAATTATATAAATATGTGAATTTTTATTTGAAAGTATTTACCGTATAAATATAGCCCGTGTAGATAGTTATTAGTGAGGCAATAATAATGAATATGTCTCCAAGCACTATAAATAGCATCATATTAAATGCTAGACCAAAAAGATAAATTGTAATTGTAAATAATTGTACAGCGGTTTTAATTTTTGCTAGATATGTAACTTTTGTAGCATCAGATTTATAATTTCTGGCATTATGATCTCTTAAGGCGCTTACCCAAATCTCTCTAGCAACTATTATTGAACCCATGAAAGCAATCAGATAGCTATTTAAATTTACTGATAGAGCAAAAAAGATAAATAGTATTAGAATTTTATCGGCAATTGGATCAAGAATTTCTCCTAATTGAGATGTCGCATTGTATTTTCTTGCAAAATATCCATCAAAGTAATCCGACATTCCTGCTAGGAAAAATAAAATTAATGCTAGCAAATAGCCTCCTTTATTCATTAAAAGGCCAAATATTATTAAAGCTAAAAAAACTCTTAGTATTGTTAATATATTTACAATTTTAGTTATCATTCAATTTTACTTTTAATTTCTAGTGCTATTTTCTCACTTATGCCTTTAACAGTCATCAAGTCTTTAAGAGAAGAAGATTTAATATTTTTTAAATTTTTATATTTTTTTAATAATCTTTTTTTAATGACGCTGCCTATGCCCTTTATACTATCAAGTTCAGACCTAGTTATACTTTTTCTTTTTTTTCTTCTTAGTGCTTGAATCGCAAATCTGTGTGATTCATTTCTTATTTCCTGAAGGGCAAGAAAAGCCTTAGATTTTTTATCAACTTCAACAATTCCATTCACGCTAATAATTGTCTCTGTTGCTCTTACTCTTTTAATTCCTTTTACAATAGATATAGCTTTTATATTTTTATGTTTAGAGTTGTTTAAAACTGAATTTACAAATTTTAATTGAGATTTACCACCATCTATTAACAACAAGTCAGGTTTAATGCTATCGTTATCAAAATATTTAATTCTTCTTTCTAAAACATTCTTTAAAGATCCTATATCATTTCCTGATAAATCTTTTGGAATATTGAATAATCTAAAATCTTTCTTTATTGGTCCAGTTTTTGAAAAAACTACACATGATGCTACTGCATGCTCGCCAGATAAATGACTTATATCATATGCCTCAATCCTATTAATATTTTTAATAGCAAGATATTCACCTAGTTCATTAAAAGCAAATGTATATTTATCTTCTTTGCTAATATGATTTTGTATTACTTGTTGAGCATTCAATTTGCATAAATTGAATATTGGTCTTATTGAGTTGCTTGCTGAATGTACAATTTTTACATTTGTTTGATGCTTTGTTAAAAACATATTTTCTAGAATCTTTTTATCTATTAATGCGTATGCGCAAAGAATTTTCTTTGGTATGTCTGCTTGATTTTCATAAAAATTATATACCACGCTATGGTAAACATCATCTAGAGTACTAAAATGAGTTTGTTTTATTAGGTGTGTTTTGGTTCCTCTTATTTTTCCATTTCTTACAACAATGATGGAGACACCTAAATAATTCATTTCAGAGCTTACTGAAAATATATCAATGTTGTTAGCTAGTGTAATAACTGATTGTTCCTCTTTGATTTGATTTAATCTTTTAAGTCGATCTCTGATTTTGGCTGCCTTTTCAAAATCAAGCTTCAAAACTGCCATGTCGATGTCATCCATTAATGTCTTAACTGTTTTCTTGTCAGATGATGATAGGAATAATTTTGCACTTGTAATATCCTCATAGTAGTCAGCTTTTTTAATTTTTTGAACACACGGAGCAGAACATCTTTTCATTTGAAACTCAATACATGGTCTGGTTCTATTGGCAAAAGTGTTGTCACTACAGTTTCTGATTTTAAAAATTTTTTGAATTTCTTTTATTGACTTTTTTACTGCCTCAGAACTCACAAATGGTCCATAGAATTTTTTATCTATGGCTTGTTTTGTTCTTTTAGAATATATGCCAGGGAATTCGTGATCAAGAGAAAAATAAATATAAGGATAAGTTTTATCATCTCTCAAAAGAATATTAAACTTGGGTTTATATTCTTTTATGAGTTGCTGTTCCAAAATTAGAGCCTCTGTTTCTGAGTGCGTTGTAAATGTCTCTACTTTAATAGCCTGCTTTTTTATTTGCTCGGTTTTTCTATCTTTAATTGCTGGGGTGAAATAAGATCTCACTCTTTTATTCAG
>MDSW01048539.1_pt1 | contig 14577 bp, 16 predicted proteins | sample 811171 | NCBI WGS metagenome assembly MDSW01 (sample SAMN05326641, study PRJNA326480) | marine metagenome | isolation source: seawater | place: Atlantic Ocean: North West | collected 2012 | reverse complement strand
TCTACTTGGGACAGTGATTCCTTAAGCTCAAAAGATTGGTTAACGAAACGCAAAAGTTCAGACATTGGCGATTTCGTTGCTTTAGTTCACCAATTGTTTTTTTCTTTTTTCAGTCGTTACAAAGGTGACGTGTCAAAATCAGCTATTGATGTCGGAAATAATTTTCTTCCTCTGATCCACAAGTGGCTGCGCACAGCGCCAGATCCGATTTGCTTAACACACGGTGATTTCCGTTTAGACAATTTGATGTTTGATATGGAAGTAGAAAGAGCCCTAGTAGTAGTTGATTGGCAAACGGTTAGTTTCGGAGTGGGGATAAGCGATATCTCATATTTTCTTGGAAGCGGTTTACTTCCGGCACTTCGCAGTCAATATGAAAAAATCCTCGTACAGGAATACTACGACGTTTTGAAAAGCTATCTAGAACCGCGTATTTACACTTTTTCAGAATGTTGGTATGGATACAGGAGGCAATCTTTTGGTGGGTACCTAATGGCTATTGTCGCAGCGATGCTCGTAGAACGTACTCAAAGAGGAGATCAGATGTTTTTAGCTATGTTAGAACGGCATGCAGATCAAGTGGTGCAGCTGGATGCTTTCAGCCTCTTGTCGTGAGCGTTCAATAGTAAATACATTTAGAACGAACTAGCGTCGGAGTTATGGGGAAAGCTAAAGCCGCAGTTTTGTATGGCATTGAAGATATACGATTAGCAGAATTCTCTATTCCTGAAATTCAAGAAGATGATGCTTTGATGCGCGTGGAAGCTTGTGGCCTATGTGGCACTGACCACGAACTCTTCACGGGACACATAAAAGCTACATATCCGATGATTCCCGGACATGAGTCAGTGGGAGTTATTGAACAAATTGGTGAGAAAGCAGCGGAGCGTTGGGGCGTGAGCAAAGGAGATCGTGTAGCTCTGGAATGTTGGCAATCCTGTCGAAGATGCGATGAATGTGCTCAAGGTATTTATCGTCGGTGTGGAGCTCACGGACAGACTGATCTATATGGGATGATTCCGACAGCTCGAATTCCTGCGCTGTATGGAGGTTACGCGACCCATCATTACCTGGCACCTGATTCGCTGGTCTTGCCGGTTCCATCTGGTTTAACTGCGGTTGACGCCACACTCTTTAATCCACTCGGCGCGGGAATCAAATGGGGTGTGGAGATTCCGCAGACAAAAAATGGCGATGTTGTAGCTATTCTAGGTCCCGGCATCAGGGGATTATGTGCTGCGTTTGCTGCGCGCGAAGCAGGGGCTGGTTTCATAATGGTTACAGGGCACGGAGCGAATGATCACGACCGTCTTCAAATGGCCATGGCCCTAGGTGCAGACTTAGTCGTAGATGTATCAGAGGAGAGCCCATCTCGAAAGTTGAGGGAGGCTACTGAGGGTCGTCTAGCAGATGTAGTTGTAGATGTGACTGCTAATTCGCCGAACGCATTTGCTCAAGCTGTTCAGCTAGCAGAGGTTAATGGGACAGTTGTGGTTGCAGGTATGAAAGGAGCGCGAGGAGTGCCCGATCTTCACACTGACGCGATCGTGTGGAAAGAGCTCACGATAAAGGGTGCGTTAGGAGTTGATGCTCCGGTTTACCGCCAAGCCTTAGACATTCTCGCAACTAAACGTTTTCCATTTGATGTGCTGAGCCGTGAAGAAGTGCCGCTAGAAGAAGCGGGTGCGCTTTTAAGTCGAATGGCAGGCATAGCTAAGGTCGCTGCTCCAGTTCATGGAGTGATAGTCCCTGGCTAATTAAAAGTTATTCCAAAAGATTTTTGTTAGACGTAGGAGCTAACGTTTCGATATCAAGTAAAGCGGGGAATTTATGACCGATCCTGAACGCACTTCTGACTTACATGCTCGTGCTGAAAAAATTAGGCGAGATATGGGTGGGGCAGAAAAAATTGTTCGTATGCACGAAGAGGGCGATCGGACTGTGCGCGAACATATAGAGAAATTTCTTGATAGTGGGACTTTTCGAGAGATAGGAACATTTAGCCGTTCTCTTCGAGTCGAAGACCGAGACCATACCCCCGGTGATGGGAAGATTGGTGGTCACGGCAACGTTGAGAATAGACCAGTGACTGTCTTCGGCGATGACATAAGTGTTCTGAGAGGTTCATCATCAATTGTTGGAACACGAAAAGAGCATCGTCTTTATGAGCGGTCACTCGCAATGGGGATACCGATAGTTCATTTTGGCGAGACTGGAGGAGCTCGTATCCCCGACATTATGGGTTCGGAAGGAATCAGTGAGCCTGGTGGCCTTTTCGAATTGGCGAAGCGACGCCATCGGGTGCCTATGGCCACAATGATTACCGGCCAATCGTTTGGTGGCTCTTCGTTTCTGTCTGCCTTATCTGACTACGTAGTTATGGTTAGAGGTTCCTGTCTCGCTGTTACTTCGCCGAAAGTTTTCGAAGTAGCGACGGGTGAAGTTATTTCATTTGAAGATGTTGGTGGAGTGGATGTGCATGCTCGAAAGACCGGCCAGATTGATCTTGGAGTTGATAGTGATGAAGATGGGTACACAGCGATTCGCAAATGGCTTTCTTACTTACCAGGTAATGCTTGGGAAGTCGCACCGAGAAATGAACCAAAAGGAAATCTTGAATTCGATTCAAAAATAGGGGACCTGGTTCCTGAAAAGAGGACGCGCGGTTATGACATGCGCCTGCTCGTAAAACAAATTGTTGATCCGGACTCGTTGCTAGAAATTCAGCCTTTGTACGCGCGAAACGTTGTGTGTGGGTTAGCTCGAATAGATGGTTTCTCAGTTGGTGTGATAGCTAATAATCCGATGTTTCAGGCCGGGACCTTAGATCCTCAGGCGTGTCATAAGATAATTCGACTAGCAACAGTCTGTGATTCGTATAACATTCCGATGGTTTTTTTAGTTGATGTTCCTGGGTTTATGGTTGGGGAACGAGTAGAGCATGAGTTAATGCTTCATTGGGGTATGCGAATGATGCACGCCCTACAAAACGCTTCAACGCCAACTTTGACCGTATGTATTCGGAAAGCTTTTGGATTGGCATGGCAGGCGATGAATGGTTCGCAAATGCCAGCGCATGGTGTGTATTCCTGGCCTGGCGCAGAAATTGGCTTTATGGATCCGGAGGTAGGAGTAAACGTTGCGTTTGGGTCAAAGCTGTCGAAAATTATTGATCCAGATGAACGTGAAGCTGAACGAGTTCGCTTAGTTAACGAAGTTGGCGAGTCGACAGACCCTTACGATGCTGCGGGGACAATGAGAATTGATGAAATGATTGATCCAGGAACTACTCGAATTGTGTTAGCTAACGACTTGGAAATGCTCGCGAATAGACCGGTTCCTAAGCCTGAAGATCGACCACTGAGTTATTGGCCGACTTGTTAATGCCAAAAAATTTACATATTGAAGGGTGGCGATGATGCGGGCAGCAGTAATGCGGAATAAGGAAATTGTTGTAACGGAGGTAGCTGACCTTTCTCCGAGTCAAGGAGAGACCCTTGTAAAAACTTTGGCGTGTGGCATTTGCGGAAGTGATCTTCATGCGCTGCACCATGGAGAAGCAATGGTAAAAGCACAGAGAGAGTCTGGCGGACCGTTAGTTTATGACACTTCACGAGACGTTGTTTTGGGACATGAATTCAGCGCAGAGATTTTAGAACTCGGTAAAGGAGCACCTTCTCATTTGAAAACTGGAGATTTAGTTTGCTCGTATCCAGTACTTATGAGCGGCCGTGAGGCGAAAGCCATCGGTTTCTCCAACGATGTTTCTGGTGGCTACGCCGAAAATATGTTGCTTACTTCGTCTTTGTTACTTCAAATCCCTAACGGGCTTTCTGCTGAACGAGCTGCACTGACCGAACCGATGGCTGTTGGTCGTCATGCCGTTGAAAAAGCTGCGGGCTCTCTCGGCGGAAGCTGTCTGGTTATTGGCTGTGGACCTGTTGGTCTTGCAGTAATTGCTGCACTAAAGCAAAAAGGCTGTGGTCCGATAGTAGCAAGTGATTTCTCGCCGAGGCGTCGCGAATTAGCTGAAATACTGGGTGCCGACGAGGTCATTAATCCGGCTGATTCATCTCCTTATGATTCATGGCGAGCGATTTCTACTTCGCTCAGGAAGACGATTGATAAAGCTTCTCCTCATGACGGTATACGTCCAAATGGGGCAGGAGTCATCTTCGAATGTGTGGGCGTGCCGGGGGTTATAGAAGAAATAATGACGGGCGCTATGAAGGGCACAAGTGTTGTGGTGGTCGGAGTTTGTATGCAACAAGATAGCTTCCGTCCGATGGTAGCGATCGGGAAAGAGCTTAACTTGCAGTTTGTTTTAGGTTATTCGGCCAAGGAGTTTCGAGATACGTTACGGGCGATAGCCGAAGGCGAGTTAAACGTGGAAAACCTTATTACTGGCAAAGTAGGAATTGATGGAATCGCTCAAGCCTTCAATGATTTAGCTGATCCAGAATTGCATGCAAAAGTCATTGTTGAGCCATGGCGTTAACCGAGGTTCATGATCCAAGGATCCTTCGGTAAGTCTTGGGAGCGAAACTCCTTTGGAATATAGTAGAGATCACTTATCTGTTCGATAGTGGGTAGATTCAGGCTTTCTAAAAGCATATTTGTGATATCTAACGGTTTGAGACCGAGATTCATTTGATCCGATAATGTTATCGCTCCATCTCTTTTTGCTAATCGTTTCGAAGATGGTCCTAGGACTAGAGGAACGTGAGCGTATCGTGGCTGATTCAGACCAAGAAGTGAACAGAGAAATATTTGGCGCGGAGTAGAAGACAATAGGTCATTTCCGCGCACTACTTCTTGAATGTTTTGAAGATGATCATCGACGATCACAGTCAAGTTGTATGCAGGCATGCCATCGCTACGCTGTAAAACAAAGTCATCTACAGTGCCGACGTAACGACCTGTCTGTCTGTCTAAAAAATCTACTTGTTCATGGTTGCTAGCTAATCGGACTGATGGTGCCCTACCAGAATTGACGTACTCTTTTATTTTTTTTTGACTGAGATGGCGGCATGTTCCTGGATAAGCATCTTCAGGTAAAAGACCATGCGGTGCTTCTAAAGCTTCGCGAATTTCTCGCCTACTGCACCAGCATCGATAAGTCAGGCCTTGTCGTTTTAAGTCATTCAGTGCATCTAGATAGTAGTCGAGACGATCGCTTTGCTTAATCGGTTCATTGTCCCAGTCCATACCGATTAGAGCTATGTCATTGAGCTGACTATTACAAAAAGTTGGTTTCGAAGCGTCGCCGAGATCTTCAAATCGCCAAAAAAAATTACCGTTCTGTGACCTTGCGAATAGCCAGGCCAGGAGTGCAGTCCTGAGGTTTCCAAGATGCAGGTGTCCTGTAGGGCTTGGTGCCCAGCGACCATTAGCTTCTCGCAGGCTCGAGGCCATTAACTCTCTGCAGCGACCTTGATGGCCGATAGGCATTTTCGCATATTAGATAAATGCTCTTCTTGTCGGCGACTAATAATGAGCTCTTCTTTGTCAGGCATTGACTCGATAGCAGGGGTAAGTCCCGAAGCACCAGGGCCGAGTCTGAGAGTATGACGGAGACGAGTTCGCTTTCCGTGTAGCTCATCTATTTCCCATCGCCAACGGGCACCGGCTGTTTCTTCGTTGTCGCCAACAGCCCAGCCAAAGAGTACATTGTCTTCAAATTCGGTAATCGTAGAAGTGGTTTGCCATTCGCCGATGTGTTTGTGTTTATTGGTACCTATGAATTTAGCGCCAAGCTCCGGTTTGGTGTATCCCGACGCCCATTCTGCGCCTTGGAATTCCTCGGAATGTTCTGCGCTGATGTTAATGTCGGAAACAAATTTCCAAACAATTTCAGGTGGCGCATCTATTTCAATTTCGCAAATAGCGCCCGGACCTTCGCTGAGGTTCCGCGGCGATTCATCGTCTCGATTTTCCCATGTGCGACCCCAAGAATCATAGTAAGTCACCTCTGCTGCTCGGCGTTTTGGAAGAGAGTTGAAAGCTGTTCCTTTGCTATAGGCCAACGGGAGCATTGCTACTGGAGTTACTCCCATTGGAATATCTAAAATCTCTCGCATCTCATCTTCCGCAGTCAGAATTGCCGTTGTCCAAGCGGTAGCAAGTCCCCTTGCTCGGGCTGCTAAACAGAAACTCCAAGCTGATTGAAGTACCGAATCAAACAATCCCGGTTTCTTGCTGTCATCATGACGCCCCCAAATGCAGGGAATGACAAGAGCTGGAACGTTCTGTATATTCTCTGCTAGATGTGCGGCCGAGTTCATCACTGATTTATTTCGATGATCTGTTCCGGCAAGTTTATCTCTTGCCGAAACCATCCACTGGCCAGCACTTTGGTAGTAGAGCTCAGCCAGTTTGGTTTTTACCTTGGGGTCACGGATTACTAGCCAACGTCTACTTGACTGATTCCCGCCACCTGGGCCTTGCTCTGCTAAATCAATACAGTCAAGAATTGTTTCGTTATCTACATGTCGATCGAAATCAAGTCGGAGTCTTACGGAACGGGTAGTTGATAGGACTCCGTCGATGGAAGCAAGGTCTGTATCGGCGACGTCGTATCGTTGCGGGATATTTTGATTCAAGGAAGGAATGCCCATTCCAACATTTAATCGCCTTTGTTGGGCGAATGCGACCTAATGTGTGGTTCGTGAGTCAACGACAACATTTCCTAAATTCACGGCTGCAAGGTTTCGGTGCAACAATTTTTGCGGAAATGTCTGCGCTGGCGGAACGAACTCAATCAGTGAATTTAGGACAAGGATTCCCAGATACAGATGGTCCTGCAGAAGTTGCTGAAGCGGCGATAGCAGCTATACGCGATGGTAGAGGTAATCAATATCCGCCTGGTCTTGGGATTCCTGAGTTACGTGAAGCAATCGCTGAACATCAGAGTCGCTTCTATGGTTTGAACTTCAATCCCGACACAGAAATTCTAGTTACGGCTGGGGCGAGTGAAGCTTTGGCCGCATCAGTTTTAGCTTTGTGTGAAACTGGTGATGAGGTAGTTACTTTTGAGCCCTGGTATGACATTTACGGTGCCAATATTGCAATGGCCGGAGCGGTTAAAAAAGTCGTGACACTTCGCCCTCCGAATTATGGTTTTGATGAGCAAGAATTTTTGGCTGCGATCACGCCAAAAACGAGAATGATTTTGCTTAACACTCCGCACAATCCAACCGGAAAAGTTTTTGTTCGAGAGGAACTAGAGTTCATTGCTCATGTAGCAGTGGAGCACGACTTAATAGTTGTTACTGATGAGGTGTACGAGCACCTAGTGTTCGACGGAGAACACATTGCCATGGCGTCATTGCCTGGGATGCGTGAAAGAACAATAACTATTTCTTCCGGAGGGAAAACGTTTTCATTTACAGGATGGAAAATAGGATGGGCTGTGGCGCCGCCGGAGTTATTGACTGCGGTCAGAACTGCGAAACAGTTTTTAACCTACGTCAGCGGCGGACCATTTCAATACGCCATAGCGGTGGGCCTTCGTCTTTGTGATAGTTATTTTCATGAATTGGCTAATGACATGCGAAAGAAAAGAGATTTTTTATCCGAAGGACTTAAAGCAGCGGGTCTAGAAGTTTTTGATTCACAAGGTACCTATTTCGTCACAACCGATGTCAGGTCAGTTGGTTATGACGACGGTCTCGATTTTTGTTGGAAATTACCAGAAAAAGTTGGAGTGGTGGCTGTCCCAAATGTTGTGTTCTATGACAACAAAAGCGAAGGAAAATCATTAGTACGCTTTACCTTTTGTAAAAGCATGGATGTTCTAAGTGAGGCTGTTGAACGCATGCATAATTTGCGATAAGACTTGAACGGATACAACATTGCATTGTCTGGGAAGACCCTAAGCCTAACTCTCAGTAAATAAAACCAGAAGTCGAGTACGCAGTCGAATAAAAACCTCGGTTGATGATGCTCTGCACTGTGCTTAATTACATGGTTGGTGGCCATTGGAGCGATGCCAAAACTACCCTGCGCTACAGACCCAGCCACACTTGTCGCAGAGAATGAGAGTAGTTTTGTTACTCAGACACGGACGAGTGTCCTCGATATTCAAGATCGACGACGAATTCTTTGACAGATAGGAAGTTGTATGAGTTTTGTTGAAATGCGAACTTATGACTTAAAGGTTGGTTCTGCTGGGCAGTATGGGGAGCTTTATCGCAATGAAGGTTATGCGATTCAAAGTGGTTACCTTGGTGAGCCCGTTGGTTATTACGTCACTGAAGTTGGTGAATTGAACCAAATAATTCACATGTGGAGATATGAGAGTTTTGAGGAGAGAACAGAAAAAAGAACAGCACTGTTTGCTGACCCAGCTTGGCTGGCGTACGTAGCGAAAGTTGGTCCAATGGTGCTCAAACAGAAAAACATGTTTCTTTTTGATGTTCTAAGTTAAGAGTGTGTACCAACCGAAAGTGAATCCTTATGTCTAATGAACTAATGAACAAGTGGAGTGAAAATTCAGAAACCCTTGGGACTTGGCTTTCTATTCCTAACTCGCATTCAGCCGAGGCGTTGTCGAGGATAGGATTTGATTACGTTTGCGTGGACATGCAGCATGGCATTGCGGACTATCAGATAGCCACCACAATGATCCAAGCAATTGAATTAGGTGGTCAGGGAACACCTATATGCCGAGTTCCTTGGAATGAACCTGGGATCATTGGCCGGATGCTTGATGCAGGCGCTCGAGGAATTATTGTTCCTATGGTAAATTCTGTGGCCGAAGCGAAATCAGCTGTTAATGCCGTTAAGTACCCGCCGCTTGGGGCAAGAAGTTATGGACCGATATTGATTGGGGCGCGAGCAGCTGACCGTGGAGAAAATTACTTCGAAGTTGCGAATAGCCAAACAGCATGTATTCCGATGATTGAAACGCGACAAGCTGTAGAGTCCATCGATAATATTCTCGAAGTCGAGGGTGTCGATGCGATATACGTTGGGCCTGCGGACCTATCAATCAGTTATGGTTTTAGTAACGCCTACAGCGATGACAATGCAGAATATAAGGAAGTCCTAGAGCATATTGCTGAACGGTGCGCTGCTCATGGCAAGGTAGCAGGGATTCATTCGACGTCAGGATTAGCAGCTAATCGCAGATCAAAAGGATTTTCTATGCAGACTATTTCTGGTGACATGGTGGCATTAGGAAAAGGAAGTCGAAATGATTTAAAAGCTGCAAGAAGTGGTGGTGACGGCGATGGTGACTCGAAAATTTATTAAGGTAAACTTCTTAGGGAGCTATTGACTCGAAAGAATTTCCTCAACTATTTCTTGAACGGCCAGAGCTTCATCAAAAGAAGCAATCAGATTAGTTTCGCCTTCGATCATGAGTGCAAGCTGGTCAAGTTGGTGTATGTATGCGTTTGTGCCGAGTTCGGGTCGGTCGGTCCCCAGTAAATCTCGCCATTCACCGTTTTCCGATACTTGCAGCTGATACCAATCCCAAATTCGAACAGCGCTATTGGTTCCTCTTATCGTTAAATCAACGATATCTGGACCGGCGCCTCCGCTAGTGCCCTTTATCGATATAGGTTTCCCTCCTGCAACTAGCGATGCTAGAAGATCTGTCTCAGCTAGCTTGCCGACAGGTCCATCAGGATATGTGATTAAAAAGTTATTCAGTGAAGTCGTACCAAGAGATCGATTGATAATGAAAAGAAAATGGGATACGACTTCACGAACCCAACCACCTTGATCACGATCTCGTAGCCACTGAGCATTGATATGCCAGGCCCGAGGCCAATCTCGAAAATGTAAATCTAAGTCACATCGGATTATTTCCCCAAATTCAGGTTGACCAACTATCTCCGACATTTTTGTAGCTGATGGCGCAGCGCTAAACACAAAATTGACCCCGGCTGGAGTTCCTGCTTTATTGACTAAGGTCACCAACTCGCGACTTTGAGTAATATCAATACCGAGCGGCTTCTCGCAGAAAATAGCTGAATCGGCCGCAACGCATTTTCGCACGTATTCGTCATGGAAAAGTGGGGGTACCGCTATATAAACCACGTCAGCTTCTTCAATGACTGCAGACGCGCTTTCTGCAATGCGAACTTCTTTTTCATTGGCCTTGCACGCTGCTGGGTCAGGATCCCAAGCTGCTTTTAGATCAAAACTGCCATGCAGATTAAATTGCTCGACAAACCTTGACCCAACTGTTCCTAGTCCGATTATGCCAACAGAGTGCTTCATGATTAAGAGTCCTTCAGGGGAGATGTGCGGTCGACAATTGCAAACCAAACTCCAGCTATAGCAACCAGAACACTAGCCACATATAAGGCAAGAGACATTGATGCGATCTCGCTTCTTGAGCCTGGTCCCGTAGGCGCCATGTGAGCAGAGATAAAGTGCTGTCTGCTCAACCGGGCCCAAACATTCCGATTGCGGTGATCGCGGGGTCACCTACGAGTAGTGCCTTTCTTTCTAAATGATCAGCAAGTAGGCCGGCAGGAATGTTTAAGACAAGCCGAGCAAATGCAAAGATGGTCAGAGTCAGTTCGACGACTGTTGCGCTAGCGCCAAATTTGACCGCATAGAATGGGAGGGCCGGTCCGACTGCACCTTGACCGGCCATAACAAGAAAAGTTGCGTAACAAAGAAGCATAAATTTTTCAGAGCGGTGAGGTTGCTCATCTGGTTCATGCACCTTTTCTTGTCATCAGTAACTGAACAAGTATTCAGTTATGAAGGCGAAGATCGATGGATCTTACTACGATGGGCACAAGGCAATAGGAGTGTTTCATGCAGGTTGACCATCCAATTATTTCAGCAGATTCGCACATAGCTGAAGCTCCCAATACGTACACGGATTATATTGATCCGAAATGGCGTGATGTAGCTCCCCATGTTGTGGAGACCGAAGATAAAGGCGACTTGTACGTTATTGATGGGATGAAACGAACAATCAATATGGGTTTGATAGCAGCTGCAGGTCAAGCTCCTGAGGATTTGAACCCAAAAGCGAAATGGCACGAGCTTCCCATAAGCAGTTGGGATTCCGACTACAGAATTGCCGATCAAAATAAAGACGGAGTATCTGCAGAAGTTATTTACCCATCAGTCGGAATGGTTCTGTGTAACCATCCGGATGAGGACTATAAAAAAGCATCAATGGATGCATACAATCGTTGGATTAGCGATTACTGCTCTGTCGATACAAACCGGCTACTGGGGATAGGCCAAACGCCTCTTCGTTCAGTAGCCGAAGGTATTTCAGATCTTGAAAAAATGAAAAATGCAGGATTGCGTGGTGTGATGATGCCAGGTAACCCTTGCACTGAGTTCGATTTTGATGACCCTCAATGGGATCCCTTTTGGCAAGCAGCGACTGATTTAAAAATGCCTGTTTCCTGGCACATCCTTACAACTCGAGAGTCAGGTAAACCGAGAGGCCCAAAGGCTAATTCCTTTATGACTATTATCCGGGCGAATCAAGACATCATGGGCACTCTTGTTTTCGGTGGAGTTTTTGAACGAAATCCTGGCCTTAAAGTTGTTTGCGTGGAGGCAGATGCAGGATGGGTCCCTCACTACATGTACAGAATGGACCATGCTTATAACCGGCATCGATTTTGGTTGCCGCCGGGAGAAGAGCTTTCCAAATTACCGAGTGAGTATTTTAGCGAGCATATCTACACCACATTTCAGGATGATTGGGTTGCCTTTAAAATGGTTAACGATGTTAATCACAAAAGACTTCTATGGGCGAATGATTTCCCACATAGTGATAGCACCTGGCCCTGGAGCCAAGACCTGCTCGACAAACATGCAGCTAACCTCTCGGCTGAGCAACGTATAGATATCTTATGTAACAACGTCGCCGAGCTTTACAATATTGATGTTTCCTCCCTCCCTATCGGGGGAGACAAGCTTGTAGCGGCTGCTTCATAGCTAGTTTGTTGGCTTGAAGTAGCAGATGCCGCATCTGTCTTATGAAGACGAAGTTATTAATAGTTAAATAAGGGTTAGCATTAGGTAATGGAGATAGTTTCGGCTCGGCTCAATGCAAGCGACGTTTATGCTGCTCAAGAGGTTTATCACGCTAACGGTTGGACTGATGGGCTTCCGGTTATTCCTCCAACTAAAGCGCTAGTTGAAGATTGTCTTAGCTGGGCAATGTTATCTCCTGAACATATAGTCGGTATCGAACCAGTGCGAGAGAGAGCTATAACTGCTGAAAAATTGGCGATTAACTCGGTTATGGCTGGTTGCCTGCCGATGCATTTCCCATTAGTAGTGACAGCAATGACAGCGATGTTGCATAAAGATTTCCTACTTCACGGCGCAACGGCATCGACCGGCGGGTCAGCAGTATTACTGATTGTTAATGGGCCAATTCGCCGTGAGCTTGGAATGACAACGCAGTTTAACGTTTTAGGCAATAGCGATCGAGCATCTGCAACTGTTGGCAGAAGTATCCGGTTGGCTTTAATGAATCTATTAAATGTTCGACCCGGAGAAATTGATCGTTCAACCCTTGGTCATCCGGGTAAATTCAGTTATTGCGTAGCCGAAGACGAAGAGAATTCTTGCTGGGATTCTTTAGCCTATGAGCGGTTGGGTGACCCAAATGTATCCGCCGTTACAGCGATGGCAGCTATGGCCCCTCGGCAGGTGATGAACGAATGGACTACAGATCCAAGAGAAATTTGCGAGACCTTTTCGGCAGAGATTAGATCGAACCAATTGAATTATTCGATTTGGCCGGGTAATTATGTGCTGATAATTCCACCGCAACTCAGAGCACATTTTGAAAAAGCAAAATGGACGAAGGCTGATATCAAAGAATGTGTTTTTGAACGTGCTCGGGTGCTTCGCGGAGAGTGGGCAAATGTGGGGAAAGGCTCGGTCGTGAAAGACCGTGCTAACCGTGAGTACCCAGCGTTAAACGAGCCAGATGACCTAATGATCGTTGCTGCCGGCGGCCCAGCTGGGGGATTTGCTGCGATAATACCCCCGTGGCTAGGTTCGAAAAGTCGTGCATCGACAGCTGCTGTTGGTGCATGCGTCGACTGTGAGGTTTCATAAGGATGGAGTTTCTAAACCCGAGCTATGAAGAAACAAAAATAAATCAGAGACCAGCAGATCGATTAATTGAATTGCGTGGAAAAACAGTTGGCATTATTTCGAATGGTAAAGAAAATACTGCACCATTTTTTGAGTATCTATCTCGAATTTTAGAAAACAAATATGGCGTTCTCAAGGTAGTGCAAAGGATTAAGGGCAACTACAGCGCCCCGGCCGAAGATGATCTTATGGCGGAGATCGTTGGCTGGGATGCTGTACTAAGTGGCGTGGGAGATTGAGGAAGCTGTTCGTCATCCAGTTTGGTTGACGCGGTTGTAGCTGAGCGTTATGGAGTGCCAGCTATGAGTATTATGACGAGTGCCTTCGCAGACGCGGCTGAGTTGATGGCGTTAGTTCAAGGTGTACCGGATCATCGATTCGCTGTTATAGAACACCCAATCGCAAGCGCTGATACCGGTGGGTTGCGGGAGCGAGCTGAAGTCGCAGCGGCTGTTTTCGCAGAAGTGGTTTTGGTCGGTTAGGTATTTTCAAATCGAGCGTAATCGAGAGGCAAGGCAGTCGTTTTCTTTAAACTCTCCATTTCAAAAATAGTCCTGACGTCGTATAACGAAACTCGATTTATAAGCCGCTTGTAGAAACTGTCGTAGGTCAGAATGTCGGGAACTATGACTCGAAGCATGTAGTCGATTTCCCCGGAGGTACGAATCGCTTCAATGATCTCTGGAAATTCTCCGATTGCGGTTTGAAAGTCTTGCAACCATAAGGCCGAGTGATCGTTAGTCCTAATTTGAACTAAGGCACTGATTCCGAGATTAAGTAACTCAGGATCAAGTAGTGCAACTCGGTTAAGAATCACTCCTTCTTTGACTAGATTTTGAACTCTTCTCCAGCAGGGTGTCGCTGTTAGTCCAACCTGTTCGCCAAGTTCACGTGCTGAGATAGAGACATCTGTTTGTAGGATGTGCAGGATTTCCCGATCAATAAGGTCCACAATAACATATTATCTTAATAAATAAATAAAAAATAGTATAATATTGCTTTAAACTGAATTATATCGATAAAAAAAACAAAACAACTTCGCACCGTATCGTCTAATTTTCAAATTATGAAGATCCGAAATTATTTCACGGAGCACCCAGCGTCGATCGGTGAGTCTTATCGCCAGCATTTGAGCGTTGCTACTCGGTACAGTGCGCAGCTTTTTCTCGCTGCCGGTGCGTGCGCTGTACACGCAGTAATTCCTAACTTGTTCACAACGACTGCGAGTGCGAAAATTAAAGATTTGTATAGTCAGATGGGAGAAAGTGGTAGAACTAAATTGGAGATATAGCTGGTTATATGGAAACGGAAGTCATATTTTTACTGATAAGTACCCCCAAAAGCCTGATGGTGAGAGTGGTGGTTCATGGGACCGCTAGATGTTCTAAATAGAGATGATGGAACGAAGGTTTGCCCGTGGGGAGAAAGCCATTCAGACTATGCTGACTATCACGACCAAGAGTGGGGTGTTCC
>MDSW01021690.1_pt1 | contig 14577 bp, 19 predicted proteins | sample 811171 | NCBI WGS metagenome assembly MDSW01 (sample SAMN05326641, study PRJNA326480) | marine metagenome | isolation source: seawater | place: Atlantic Ocean: North West | collected 2012 | reverse complement strand
GGTCATACAGAAGCATCAATAGATATATCTAAACTTGCAAAACTTAATCCAAGTTCTGTAATTTGTGAGGTTATGAATGAAGACGGCACCATGGCCAGATACAATGATTTAATTAAATTTGCAAAAAAACATAAGCTAAAAATTGCCAAAATTGAAGATCTTATTTCACATAGGTTAAAAAATGAGAGATTAATAAAATTAGCTTCAAAAAGAAAAATTTCCATTGATAAATTTGGAACTTTTGAACTAAAAATTTTTAAAAATAAACTAGATGGCTCAGAACATTTTGTTATTATAAAAGGGAAATTTAATAAAACGAAAGCATCAAGGGTAAGAGTTATTTCAACAAATCTATTAAATAGTGCTTTAAACTTAAATAAGAATATTTTTAAAAAAACTTTAAGATATTTAAATTCATTTAACAATTTTGCTTTGATTTTAATTAAAAATTCAAACCTCAACCAAAAGCTTCCTGAAAATATTAATATTTTAAGATATTATGGGGTTGGAGCACAAATTATTAAGGAGTTAAATATAAAAAAAATGATATTAGTATCAAGATCAAAAAAACGTATAATAGCACTGAAAGGTTATGGTATAAAGATAACAAAGCAAGAAATAATTAAATAATGAAAAAAAAAATTTGCATTGTAGTTTCAACATATAATAAAGACATAACAGAAAAATTACTTGGATTTACTAAGAATTTTTTAATAAAAGAAAAAATTAAATTAATTAAAATAATCAAGGTTCCAGGATCATTTGAAATTCCTGTCGCGATATCAAGAAATTTAAAAAAATATGATGCTTTTGTTGCAATTGGATGCATCATAAAAGGTGAAACTGAAAATTTTAATTTAATTTCAAGTTCAATTACAAATGGACTAATGGAACTTTCTATAATTTCAAAAAAACCTATAGGCAATGCAATTTTGACATGTTTTAAAAAAACTCAAGCTCAAAAAAGAATTTCAAAGGGTGTTGAGGCTGCGAAAGCTGTGATTGAAGTATTAAAAAATGCCTAAGATTGAAAAGAAAGACATTAGTCCTCGAGTAAGAGTTGTTCAAAAAATTTATGGATCAATGATGAATCCGGATGAGGAAATTTCTTATCCCAAAAGTCAGTTTAAAAAATTCATAAAAGATGTCACTGAGGGAACTCTTGAGCGACGAGAATTTATAGAGGAAACTCTTGTCAAATATTTAGAGAATGATCTTAATCTTAAAAAGACTGACAAAATTCTTAAGATCATCATATTTGCTGCGGTTTTTGAGTTGCTTTATAAACACAATACTCCTATCAAAGTCATAATCAGTGAGTATATAAAGACTTCTGAATTTTTTCTGGAGCAGTCACAAATCAAATATGTTAATGCAATACTTGATAAATTGTCAAAACAATTAAGAAAGCATTAAAGTTTTAGCTTGCCTTTTATACTTATATTTGGCATTTATCTGTTTTTAAAAAATGACCAATTCTTTAGAAATATTATACTTGATCATATTTACCGGTATTTTAGCGGTAGCTTATAGTTATTTATTATCTGGCCAAATATTAAAGTCGAGTACTGGAAATGCAAAAATGCAAGAGATTGCTAGCGCAATACAGATTGGAGCAAAGGCCTATTTAAACAGACAGTACAAAACAATTGCAGTTGTAGGGGTGATAGTATTGATTATTGTAAGTTATTTTTTCAGTCTATTGGTCGGCTTAGGCTATTTTATTGGGGCATTTTTATCTGGTCTAGCTGGTTATGTTGGAATGTTGATCTCCGTTGAGGCCAATGTGCGAACAGCAGAAGCTTCTAGAAAAAGCTTACAAGACGGTCTGTCAATAGCTTTTAAATCTGGGGCAATAACTGGTCTACTTGTTGCGGGATTAGCTTTATTAGCTATCTCACTATATTACATAATATTATTGAATTTAAAAATTGACTCTAGAGAAATTATTAATGCACTTGTTGCTTTAGGTTTTGGCGCTTCGCTTATATCAATTTTTGCAAGACTTGGCGGAGGAATATTTACAAAAGGGGCTGATGTTGGTGCCGATTTAGTTGGAAAAGTTGAGGCAGGGATACCAGAGGATGATCCAAGAAATCCTGCGGTTATTGCTGACAATGTGGGTGATAACGTAGGTGACTGCGCTGGGATGGCAGCAGATTTATTTGAAACTTATGCCGTTACAATTGTAGCAACTATGGTTTTATCATCAATCTTTTTTGCAAATGATTTTAATATGATGGTTTATCCATTAGCTATCGGCGGATCATGTATAATCACATCAATTATAGGCACTTGGTTTGTAAGATTGGGTAAAAGCAAAAATATAATGGGAGCATTATATAAAGGTTTTATTGCAACGGCGATTTTATCATTATTAATTCTTTATCCAATTACACAATCAACTATTGGTTTTGAAAAACCTTATACTATTAATGATCTTAGATTTAACGGTTTTGATTTATATATATGTGCCGTGACTGGTTTAGTGATAACAGGACTGATAATTTGGATAACAGAGTATTATACTGGCACAAATTTTAGGCCAGTAAAAAGTGTTGCGAGGTCATCTACGACAGGGCACGGAACAAATGTTATTCAAGGATTGGCAATATCGATGGAAGCAACTGCGCTTCCAGCCATTATTATTGTAATTGGAATTTTATTTACAAATAATTTAGCAGGACTTTACGGTATTGCGATTGCTGTTACATCGATGTTAGCTTTAACTGGAATGGTTGTTGCTCTTGATGCATACGGACCTGTTACTGACAATGCTGGTGGTATAGCTGAAATGTCGAAGCTACCCAAAAATGTAAGAAAAACGACTGATGCTTTGGACGCAGTTGGAAACACAACCAAAGCAGTTACCAAAGGATATGCCATAGGTTCAGCTGGACTTGGAGCTTTAGTTTTGTTCGCAGCTTATACAGAAGATATTAAATATTATTCTAATGACAGCACATCGTCTTTAAGTGGTCTCGTCGTAAATTTTGATTTATCAAATCCATACGTTGTCACGGGATTATTGATCGGTGGTCTTTTACCTTATTTATTTGGCTCGATGGGTATGCAAGCAGTAGGTAGAGCAGGTGGTGCCGTAGTCATTGAAGTTAGAAGACAATTCAAAAAAATTCCAGGGATTATGAAAGGAAAAAGGAAACCAGATTATGGAAGATTAGTAGATTTACTTACTAAAGCAGCCATTAAAGAAATGGTAATACCGTCAATGCTGCCAGTTCTCTCTCCAATAGTTTTGTATATAATAATTCTTATTATTGGAGGCAAAGAAGCCGCTTTATCAGCACTTGGTGCAATGTTATTAGGAGTAATTGTGACTGGATTATTTGTTGCAATCTCGATGACAGCAGGTGGTGGAGCCTGGGACAATGCAAAAAAATATATTGAAGATGGAAATTTTGGAGGCAAAGGATCAGAAGCTCACAAAGCTGCTGTAACAGGAGATACAGTCGGCGACCCATACAAAGATACTGCGGGACCAGCTGTTAACCCAATGATAAAGATAACAAACATTGTAGCACTTTTACTTTTATCTGTTATTGCGCACTAAAATTTTCTTTTTCCGTACATTTTTTGTCTAATACTGCCTAAAAATCTGTTAACAAAACTTCTTTTAACTTTAATATTTTCAGTATTTTCTTTGGCAAATCTTAATTTTTTCATATCTTCTTTAGTTTTAATATCTTTTTTTTCCAGTATTCCGGCACTATTAAAACTTAAAACCAATACATTATTTTCTTTAAGTATATTTTGACCTAATTTGTGCATTTTTCCCTTTTGAAGAGTTCTTTCAAAATAGTACCATGTATTACTATCATTCAAAGATTTTGCATGAGGGAACCCCATTAATTTTCGGGCATCATTTAAGTTCGTTTTATTAACCTCTAAAATTTTATATCTATTCTCTAAGTAGTTTATTCCATGTGTTTTAGTAGTCCTTTTAACCTGACAATTTTGTAATAAAATTAAAGATAATATGATAATAATACTTTTTATATGTTTAGTTTTTATCATAAAAATTATAATAAACTTTATACCAATTTTGTCGAATTATCACGACAAAATTTTTTTTACCAAAATTTCAATCTTAAAGACAGGTTAGAAACTAGAGTAATGCTTATTTTTCTTCACTTATCAATAGTTCTTATAGTATTAAAAAATAAATTTGGCGATAAAGATAAAGAGCAGAAAATATATGATAATGTTTTTCAAAATATAGAGTATCATTTTAGAGAGCTTGGACACGGAGATGTTTCTGTTAATAATAAAATGAAGCAACTTAACAGAATTTTTTATGACATATTGTTAAAAATAGGAGCTATTGAGAATAAAAAATTTAAAGCCCAGCAGTCAATTATGAACAAATATTTTAAAGAACACACAACTAATGAATTAAACAGTTTAGAAATGTGTATTTATGCTGAATCTTTTTACAATTTTTGCTTTGATTTAGACATTAAAGATATTATAAGTGGCAATATAAACTTTAAATATTATGGCAGTACCAAAACGTAAAACAACGGTTTCCAAAAGAAACAAAAGAAGATCTCATCATAAAGTCTCAAATACTAATGTAATTGAGGACAAAAAGAGCGGTGAATATAAACTCTCTCACCACATCGATTTGAAATCAGGCTATTATAACGGAAAAAAAATTTTAGATATTTAATTTTATGTCAAAAGAAATTGTCACTATTGCAATAGATGCAATGGGAGGTGAAAATTCTCCACAGAAAACAATCGAAGGTCTAAGTATATTTCTTCAAAAAAATAAAAATCAAAACGATTTTTTTTTTAATTTGTATGGGGATGAAGAAAAAATTTCCAAAGAGTTAGATAAGCAATCAATAAAAAGTAAAAATTTAAAAATATATCACACTAAAAGCATTGTCTCTGATGAAGAGTCGCCAATCACAGCAGTCAAAAATTCAAAAGACAGTAGCATGTGGCATACAATAAACTCGCAAATTATTCACAATTCAGATATTTCAATTTCTGCTGGTAACACCGGTGTTTTATTTGTTATTTCAAGAATGATTTTAAAAACTATGAAACAAATTAATAAACCAGCATTAGCAGGTTTATGGCCAAATAAATCCGGGACAAACGTAGTTCTTGATTTAGGAGCTAATATAGAATGCAATGAGAACAACCTTGTTGACTTTGCTGAAATGGGTTCGGCTTTATATAAATCTCTATTTCAAGACAAGAAACCAAAAGTTTCTATTTTAAATATTGGATCGGAGGAAATTAAAGGCACAGAGACAATTAAAAAAGCTCATAGTTTATTAAAAGAGATTGCAAAGAAAGGGGACTTTGAATTCAACGGCTACATCGAGGGTAACAAAATTCCTGATGGAAGTTCTAATGTAATTGTAACTGATGGATTTACTGGTAATGTTGCGTTAAAAACAGCAGAGGGTACTGCTAAATTTCTCACAGACACCCTAAAAAATATTGTATCTGAAAATATTATCTCTAAACTACTGATATCATTCTCATATTTTAGTTTAAAAAAATTTAAAGCTAAACTTGACCCTAGAAAATTTAATGGTGCAATTTTTCTTGGTTTAAATGGACCAGTTGTTAAAAGCCATGGTTCGACAGACTCTTTGGGTTTTTATCATGCCATAGATTTATGTTATAAGATTATTAAGGGAAATTTAATGAAAGAGATTAAAGTTAATCTAAGTCATTTAGATGAAAAATAATCTAACGAAAAAAGAAATATCACAGACTTTATACGAAAAATTTGGAATTTCACTATCATTCTCTCAATCTTTTTTTGATGATTTTATTTTCTTTTTAAGTGAAATTTTAAAAAATGAAAAAAAATTTAATCTTAAAAACTTTGGGTCTTTTAAAATCATTCAAAAAAAAGAAAGGGTGGGTAGAAATCCGATAGACAAAAAGGAACACATAATAAAAGCTAGAAAGGTAATTGTTTTTAAAATTTCAAATAAATTAAAAAAAGAAATAAATAATGAGTAATCTTTTAAAAATGAGCAAACAAAAACTAATTAATATTTCAGCTTTAGCAAAAGAGATTCATTTAATTGATAAAAAAGGAAATCCTTTAACTCACGTTATCCGTTTTTGGGAAAGCAAGTTTACCCACCTTAAACCGATTAAATTTTCAGGTAATAGAAGGTATTATTCAAAAAAAATAATTAATAGATATAAATTTGTTAAATATCTTTTAAAAGAGAAAGGAATGACCATAGATGGGGCAAAAAAAATATTAAAAAAAAACCTTAATTCACTTGACGATAACCATTCAACCATTATAAAAAATGAGTACATTAAAAAAATTTTAAAACAAAAAGCAAATTTATTATTGAAAAAAATACAGAGCATCAAAGATGGCAAAAAAAACTCATATTAAAGTAAGAATGGTTCCAGAGAATAAACCAGATAGCGCCTTCATTTACTATGCAAAGAAACCTACGAAAGGCGAAAAAGCAAAAAATAAACTTAAACTAAAAAAATATAATCCAAATACAAAAAAACATGAATTTTTTGTTGAGAAAAAACTTCCGCCTCACAGTAAATAATTATTTTTTTTTAAAATTTCTATATTCGTAATCGATGTAAGCATTGATCATGGATTTCCAAATTTTAATGGTTATCCTTGGATCAATTTTTTTTCTAATAGATCTTTTTTTTATTCCTGATAAAATTTCTTTAATTCTTTTTTGGTCAACAATATCCTTTTTGAATTTTTTATTTATTAAGACTTGATTTACTAAGTGAGTTCTTTTCTTAATAAGATCTAAAAATTTGTTATCTAATTTGTCTAATTTTTTTCTAATATTTAATAAATTGGATTTAGTCATAGCGACATTTATTGCATATGCTTTTTATATTTAAAATAATATATTAAAACAATGTTGATACATAGACAAAAACATTTAAATTTATTTAAATATTGGCTAATTACTTCAATTTCTTTAGTTGTAATTATGATATTGGTTGGAGGATTAACTAGACTAACAAATTCAGGCTTATCAATTACTGAATGGGAAGTATTTAAGGGTGTTTTGCCTCCTCTAAATTCAAATCAGTGGGAAATATATTTTAATAAGTATAAAGAAATTCCACAGTTTTATCTATTGTTTCCCCAAATGAGCTTGGATGAATTTAAGTATATCTTTTATTGGGAGTATTTCCACAGACTTCTTGGAAGATTAATAGCGTTATTTTTTTTAATTCCGCTAATTTATTTTACTTTTAAAAAAATTGTGAATTTGAAAATTTTAATAAATCTATATGCAATTTTTTTACTAATATGTTTGCAAGGTTTTATGGGTTGGTACATGGTAAAAAGTGGTTTAGCGGATGACGTGACCGTAAGTCATTATCGATTATCCGCTCATCTCTTGTTAGCTTTTGTTATTATCTCATATATGTTTTGGATTTTTTTAAATACCTTTAGTAAGAAATATAAATTTTTTTATTTCTTTGATAAACAAACATCATTCGTAGATTTTTTTTTAATTTTAATTCTAATTCAAATTTTCTTAGGTGCTTTAGTATCTGGTTTAGATGCAGGAAAGATTTACCAAACTTGGCCGTTAATGAATTATACATACTTCCCAAGTGACCTAGTATTTAATGATCTGTTTGACTTTAATAATCAAAGCTCAGTTCAATTTATTCATAGAAACTCTGCATATTTTATTGCGGTATATACATTATTCTTGGGATATAAGATCTTAAATTTAGGAAATAAAATTTATTTAAAAAATTTTTATTTAGTTGCTTTTTTAATATTTTTACAAATTGCTTTAGGCGTGCTCACTTTAATAACTAATTTGAATACTTATTTGGCATCATTACATCAAATAACTAGTTTATTATTATTCTTTAGCGTAATTCACTTACGTTTTAAAATGACATAAATATTATTGGATTATATTGCGAAATATAGTTTTTTTTAAATTGACTTTATTAACTATTAACTGTAATTATCGCCATACTTAAAATGACACCCTTTACTAAAAAAAAAGATATTAAAAATGACTGGTATTTGATCAACGCTGAAAATGTTGTTGTAGGAAGACTTGCCGCATATATTTCATTGGTGTTAAGAGGAAAAAATAAACCAAAATTCAACAATCATATTGATAATGGTGATTTTGTAATAGTTACGAATGTAGATAAAATTAAATTCACTGGCAAAAAAGAAACTAATAAAAATTATTATAAACACACTAATCACCCTGGCGGATTAAAAATTACTACACCACAGAAAATTTCAGAAAAAAATAAAAGGGGCGACTTGTTAAAATTAGCGGTAAAAAGAATGTTGCCCGGTGGTCCTCTAGCGAAAAAACAGCTTACCAAGTTAAAAGTTTATTATGGTGATAAGCATCCGCATGAAATGCAAAAACCAAAAATTATAGATTTCATTAAATTAAATAAAAAGAATTTAAGTAAGTAAATATGGAAAATATTTCTACAGTAAGTAATAAAATTAAGCTGGATTTTAAAGATAGCAAGTATGCTACCGGGAGAAGAAAAAGTTCAGTTGCAAAAGTTTGGGTTAAAAAGGGCTCTGGTAATATTTTTGTAAACGGAAAAAAAATGAAAGATTATTTTAAAAGACCTGTGCACCAGATTATTGTTACAAGACCTCTTGAAATTTCAAACGTCTCAACCTCCTTTGACGTAAAATGTAATGTCAAAGGTGGCGGTTTATCTGGACAAGCAGGCGCAATTATCCTTGGTATCTCACGTGCTTTGATAAGTCATGATCAATCTTTAAAAAAGAGTCTTAAAAAAGATAAGTTGACCACAAGAGACTCTAGAAGCGTTGAAAGGAAGAAATACGGTCATAGAAAAGCAAGAAGAAGCTTTCAGTTTTCTAAAAGATAAACCAATTAGTTTTTATATTTTAACCTTCAGTGATATAACTAACTCATGTCGAAAAACAGAATAAATGTAGCTATTGCAGGTGCAACAGGATTTGTAGGTCTTGATCTTGTTTTCCTGCTTTCAAAACATCCTAACATAAATATAGAATATTTATGTTCTCAATCTTATATCGGAAAAAAAATCAATAAATTTGACAGTAGAATTAAAAAAAAATTACCAATTTTATCGGATATAAAAAAAGTAAATTGGAATAAAGTTGATGTACTGTTTATGTCACTCCCAAATGGAAAAGCTCAAATACTTACAAAAAAACTTTTTTATAAATTTAAACATTTAAGATTTATTGATCTTTCCGCTGATTTTAGAATTCAAAGCTCTTTATTATATAAGAAGTGGTATAATTTAAATCATTATGCGAAGGATTTAATTAATAAAACTCTATACTCAATATCAGAGTTCAGTAAAAAAAAAATAAAAAATTACAGAATAATCTCAAATCCGGGATGTTATCCGACATCTATTCAGCTTGCCGTCAATCCGCTCTTAAAAATGATTAAGGGTAATATTATTATAGATTCTAAGTCTGGTTATTCTGGTGCCGGAAAGAATTTTAGAAAGAAATTTCCCTATAAAAATTTTTTTTCTTCAACATACGCATATAGCGTTACAAAACACAGGCATATGGCTGAGATTGACCAATCATTTAAATCGTTAAGTTCTAAAAATATGAATTATATTTTTAATCCTCAAATAATTCCAACTTTTAGAGGAATTTTATCATGCATTTATTTAGAGCCAAAAAAGAAATATTCGGCAAGAATAATTCTTAACAAATTAAAAAAAATACATTCACATAATCCATTCGTCAAAATTTTAAAGCTTAATCAAAATTTAGGAACCAATAATGTAATCAATACAAATAATTGTGAAATATCTGTATGTCAAACTAGAGACAAAAATAAGATTATTATCATTTCAGCCTTGGATAATCTTGTTAAAGGTGCTGCTGGACAAGCAATACAAAATATGAACTTGATGTTTAATTTAAGTGAAACTAAAGGATTAAAATGAAATTTTTAGTAATTTTATTAGCACTATTTCTAACAGCATGCTCAACACAGAAAAAAGTTTTTATTTGTGGAGATCATGAATGTATAAATAAAGATGAAGCCAGGATGTATTTTGAAAAAAACCTATCTATTGAAGTAAAGATAATTGAAAATAAAAAAGAAGAATTTTTTAATTTAGTTAAATTAAACGATAAAAAAAGTTCAAAAGAAAGCAAAAAAAATATAAAAATATTAAAAAGTAAAAGAAATAAGCAAATAAGAAAATTGTCTAATAAAGAAATTTTAAAGAAAAAAGAAGAAATTAAGAATAATAAAAAGGCACACAATAAAGAAAAAAAAGTCAAAAAAATTGTTAAAAAAGAAACAAAGTCAAAAATAAATGAAAACACTCAGAAAAAAAAAATTAAAAAAAAAGAAAAAACTAGGAATATTGAATTAACGGAATATAAAAATATTTGTACGATTTTAAATAAATGTGATATCGAAGAGATAGCTCATTTACTTATAAAAGAAGGAAATATAAAAGATTATCCAGAGTTGAACGCAAGATAGATTATGAAAAAAAACTTTAATATTGCAATAATTGGACTTGGAAACATTGGTGCATATCTTTTAAATTACTTGCAAAAAAACAACAAAAATTTATCAAAAAAAAGTAAAGTAAATTCTAAAATATTATTTGTTAGCGCAAAGAATATTAAAAAAAAAAGAAAAATAAATCTTAAAAATGTTAAATGGTTGAAAGACTGCATGAAAGCAACGTACGATCCAAATGTTAATATAATTATAGAACTTATTGGAGGTTCAGACGGGGTAGCTAAAAAACTTGTTTTCGAAGCCTTAAAAAATAAAAAACACGTGATTACAGCAAACAAAGCTCTTATTGCAAAATATGGTGATGAACTATCCAAAATTGCTGAAAAAAATAAAGTTAATCTAGAATTTGAAGCTGCAGTTTGTGGAGGGTTGCCGGTTATAAGATCTGTAAAAGAAAGTTTAGTAGCTAATAAAATAAACAAATTTTATGGAATTTTTAATGGAACTTCCAACTATATTCTTTCATCAATGAGCTCCGATAATATAAATTTTAATGAAAGTTTAAACAAAGCAAAATCTTTAGGGTATGCAGAGTCTAATCCAATCTCTGACCTTAACGGTGAAGATGTGAGCTCAAAGGTAAAGATTCTTTCGTCTTTGTGCTTTAATTCTTATTTAAATCATAAAGTTCATGTTGAGGGAATAAAAAATATAGATAAGCAAGATATAGTGAATGCAAGCAACTTAGGCTACAGTATAAAATTATTAGGAACTTCATATTTAGAAAGCAATAGAATTTGTCAGAAAGTTCATCCAGTATTAATCAAAAAAAAATCATATATTGCTGGCATAAATGGTGTTTTAAATGCTGTTGTCATTGAGGGAAGGCCAGTCGGTCAAAGTATTATACAAGGTGAGGGAGCAGGTCCAGAAGCAACCACTTCAGCAATAGTTTCGGATCTCACATCGATATACAGGGGAAATATAAAATATCCATTTGGAGTTTCTAATAGAGATAGAAAAAGTTTAAAAAATTATAATTTGGATAGCTTATTTTTTTCAGCATATATGAGATTTGAAGTAAAAGATAAAAAAGGTGTGTTAAGCAATGTAACTAAAACTTTTTCAATAAATAAAGTTTCAATAAAAAGATTAATACAAAATCCTTACAAAAACAAAAAAAATTCGTCAATTTTAATTATAACTCATAAAGCCAAAAACTCTGATTTAGTAAAAACAATAAAACAATTAAGTAATAAAAAATATATAACGAAAAAACCAAAATTCATAAGAATTGACGATTTGTAATGTCATTAAATTCAAAATTATTAGATCAGTTTATTTCTGTAACAGAAAAAGCAGCTTACGGCGCTTCTTTCTATATAGGTAAAAATGATAAAATTTTAGCTGACAAAGGTGCTGTCGATAATATGAGAAGTGAGATCAATAAAATAGATATTGATGGCACTATAGTGATTGGAGAAGGTGAAATGGATGAAGCACCTATGCTATATGTAGGTGAGAAAGTTGGTACAAAAAAAGGTCCATCAGTAGATATAGCTGTTGACCCATTAGAAGGAACAAAATTTGTTGCAAAAGGATTACCAAACTCATTTTCAATGCTTGCGATTTCAAATAGCGGATGCATGTTCTCTGCTCCAGACACTTATATGGATAAAATTGCAATAGGGAATGATTTACCAAAAAATTTACTTGACCTAGATAATTCAGTTGAAAAAAATATTGATTTATTAGCAAAAGCAAAAAACAAAAGACCTGATCAAATCGTCGCTTGCATTTTAGATAGACCCAGACACAAAAAAATTATTTCATCTTTAAAAAATCTAAATGTAAAAATTAAATTTATAACCGACGGTGATGTTTCAGCTGCTCTTGCAGTTGTTGATAAAAAATCTCCAATTGATATCTATCTAGGCATAGGTGGTGGCCCAGAAGGAGTTCTTGCAGCTGCTGGTTTAAGTTGCTTAGGTGGACAAATGCAGACAAGATTGTTTCTAGATGAAGAAACTGAAATTAAAGCAGAAAATCACGGTATTAAAGACATAAAAAAAAAATATAATATAGACGAATTAATAAAGGGAGATGTAATGTTCGTTGCGACAGCAATAACGGATGGGGATATTACACCCGGAATTCAAAACAAAGCAAAAAGTTTTATTGCTTCTACATATGCTCTTCATAAAGATTCAAAAACTGAAAAAAAAGTAAGTAATCATCATAATAAATGAGTTTAATCTCTGTCACAGGTAAAGAGTGGATATTAAAAAAATTTGACAACAATAATCTAAACTATCTAAAAGATAACTTTTTTTTAGATGAGTTTACATCAAAAATTCTTGCTATTAGAAAGATTAATAAAGATCAAATAAGTCAATTTTTAAACCCAACAATTAAAAATTCACTCCCAAGTCCAGCTATTTTAAAAGATATGAATAAAGCTATAAATAGGGTTTATGAATTAATCAAAAAAAAACAAACAATAGCTATTCTAGGTGATTACGACGTTGATGGTGCATCATCTACTGCAATTTTAGGTAATTATTTTAAGTTAATAAATATTCCATTTATCATACATATACCAGACAGAAAAAAAGAAGGTTACGGACCTTCAAAAGAAAATTTTAAATCATTTATCGATAGCAACGCTAAGCTTATCATAACGGTCGATTGTGGTACGTTATCATTTGAACCGATAGATTATGCAAGTAGCAATAAAATTGACGTTATAGTAATTGATCATCATCAAAGCGAGGTAAAGCTTCCTGACGCGTATTCAATCATAAATCCAAATAGAGTAGATGATGAGTCTAATCTTAATTATTTGTGTGCTGCTGGTGTATGTTTTATGTTTTTAGTTGGATTAAATAAAAAACTTCGAGAAGAGAATTGGTTTGAGAGTGAAAAGATTAAGGAACCTAATTTGATAGATTTTTTAGATTTAGTTTCACTTGGTACGATTTGTGATGTCGTGCCTTTAGTAGGTCTTAATAGAGCGATCGTAAAACAAGGTTTAAAAGTAATAAAATCCAAAAAAAATTTGGGTATCAAAACTCTGATTGATTTATGTAATATTGAAAATAATTTAAATACATATCACTTAGGTTATATTATTGGGCCAAGAATTAATGCTGGAGGACGTGTTGGTAAAAGTTCACATGGTGCAAACCTACTTCTAAATGTCGATAGTAAACAAGCATTTAAACTAGCATCCGATCTTGAAAATTTTAATAAAGAGAGAAAATTGATTGAAGAAAATTTGCTTAAAGAAATTTTATTAAATATTAAAAAAGAAACAAAGGACCCTGTTATAATTTTGAGTGGAGAAAAATGGCATGAGGGTGTAATAGGAATAATCGCTGCAAGAATAAAAGATAAGTATAATAAGCCAACTATAATAATTTCATTTCAAGATGATATTGGTAAGGCATCTTGTAGGTCAATAACAGGATTTGATATAGGCGCTGCAATTATTTCTGCTGCTCAAAAAGAACTAATAATTAAAGGAGGTGGTCACAAAATGGCAGGAGGTTTTACAATAAACAGATCAAAACTAAATGAATTTAAAAAATTTATAATAAACAAAAATAAAAATATAAGTTTAAATAACAAAAGATATTACCTTGACTCAATAATATCCCCTTCAGCATTAAGCTTAAATTTTTTTGAAAAAATTGAAAAATTATCACCTTTTGGTCCAGGAAATCCTGAACCAAAATTTCAAATAGAAAATTTAAAAATTTTAAATTCAAAAATTGTAGGGCGGAATCATGTTAAATCTATCTTATTAGGAAAAGATGGGACAAAAATATCAACAATAGCATTTAACTCAGTAGACAACGAAATTGGCCAACATCTACTAAAAACCAGCATTAATACCTTTAGTATAGTCGGAAAATTGACTTTAAATGAGTGGAAGGGAAAAAAAAATGTAGAGTTTATTATCGATGATATTTCTGTTAATAAGAGTGAAAAAAATACGGTCCCATCGTCTATCGGTTAGGACACATGGTTTTCATCCATGAAAGAGGGGTTCGATTCCCCTTGGGACCGC
>MDSW01101214.1_pt1 | contig 14578 bp, 14 predicted proteins | sample 811171 | NCBI WGS metagenome assembly MDSW01 (sample SAMN05326641, study PRJNA326480) | marine metagenome | isolation source: seawater | place: Atlantic Ocean: North West | collected 2012 | reverse complement strand
CACCTGCTTCTGTTTGGAGCAGAAAACAAAAATGGAATTTCACGGGTCGGTGTGAGTGTTTCGAAGAAGCACGGGAACGCGGTCGCCAGAAATCGAAAGAAGCGGCTGCTTCGAGAAGCATGGCGAACAAGCCAGAATGAACTGCCAGATGGGTTCGACTATGTCATGGTTCCCCGTCAGCGGTCAGACTCCTCACTCGAGGACTATCAGGAGTCTGTTCGCTCGCTGGGCCGGAAGATTCAAAGGAAGCATCGCAAAGCGAAAGAGACAACTTGAAACTCCTACGCTTCATAGTTGGCCTCCCGGGAGTCGCTGCCATCGGGATGGTCCGGGTCTACCAACGACTGCTCAGCCCGTTGTTGGGGCCAGTGTGTCGATTCGAACCGTCGTGCAGCAACTACTTCATTCAGGCCGTGAAAAAGTACGGCCTGCTGATTGGCGGCTTCAAGGGAGTCTGGAGAATCATCCGGTGCAACCCGTGGACTCCAGGCGGACATGATCCCCCTTAGAACGCACATTGATTTGAGTCTGGCGTCTGCGTGGATCGAAATCCGATACGTCAGCGAGGGTTCTGTTCGCAAATGCAGCGTTATCTCGGGCTGACGCGTGGGGTTACCAGCCTGTCAATTCGTTGCCTCACTCAAAGGCGTTACAGATCCCTCAGATGCGTTCCAGCAGCGGCTGATCAGAGTCGGAGCGATTCCCTTTCTGGCAACTTCTTCCGTCCACTCCGCCCACAGACTCTCTCACTGCCCATTACTGCGGCCCCGCCCTTGAGGACCTACAGCAGACTCTTCTTTTCCTTCACGTAGATCGGAGCAAACCGTGGAGCATGGGTTGAGATGTCTGTGACGTTGTGAATGACATCCGCCAGCTTGACCGTTTTTGCGCGTGGGTCAGCGTGGGCTGTATGTTCTCGATCGATCGCAGGACAAGTTGTGTGGTTTCCATCATCCGGGCGCGAGACATCGGTCAGGTCTTCAACCGGGGCAGCAAGGTCAGAACCGGGGTTCACTCGCCTGGCATTGCTCGACCCGGTTCCCAAAGCACGTCACCTGCCCCATTCCCGTTACATTGACGAGCCGCTACAAACAAGAGGTCAGACAGGCGGTTCAGGTAAGTAATTGTGCAGGCATTGATGGCAGATTCCTCAGCCAGTTGCAGAACGTCTCGCTCCGCACGACGACAGATACTTCTCGCGAGATGCAGCCCGGCGGCTGCCGGAGCACCTCCGGGCAACACAAAGCTCGTCAGATCGGCCAATGGCTCATTGATTGCATCAATCTGTCGTTCCAGCCATGTGACGCACACAGGTGTCACTCGCAGCTTTGCATCGTCGGGAGTGACCGGCTGGCTGAGGTCTGCTCCGAGGTCGAACAGCTGCTGCTGAATCATCAACAATGTCTGTTTCAGGTCACCCTCAGGAAGGTGAGTAACGGACACCCCCACAGCGCTATTGGTTTCGTCAACACTTCCGCCGGCCACGATGCGTGCATCAAGCTTGGAGACTCGGCTCCCATCGGCAATTGCCGTGGTGCCATCGTCTCCGGTACGAGTGTAGATCTTCGTAATACGAACCATGTTAAGGAGTCACCTGGATGTGTAAGAGGTCAGCAAGGACGGATACTACAGAGACAAACTCCCATTACCAAAGGTTGCTCATTCAGCAACTTATTCACCTGCGTACAGACAGGACGAGGATCCTTGATGCCCCGCTGCCTGAACCAGTCTTAAACAGCGATGCTGGGTCCCGAACCCAGCAACTTCCGTATTTGCGCAACTCAGACCGAGTGTCGAATTGCTCCCTGCGGTCGACATGCTTCATCGAAGCATTCCCGATTTCCGAACCAATTCTCCTTTTTCGATGCCCACACGTTGTGCTTTTGCGCAACACTGTTACCATGCCCCCAACCACTTAAGACCTTGCTGCAGTGAGAATTCCTGACCTGCTACTCACTGTTACCTGACACCTGGCCTTTCCGCACAGGAACCACAACCACATAAGGAGCATGAAATGGCATCGCTGAACCGCGTTGTTTTGGTCGGCAATCTGACACGAGACATAGAACTCCGGTATACCCCCAATGGCACAGCCGTCACGGACGTTCCGTTGGCCATCAATCGCGTCTGGTTTGATAAATCGACAAACGAGCGTAAAGAAGAAACAACGTTCGTGGATGTCACTGTCTGGGGTCGCACGGCGGAAGTCGCGGGACAATATCTGTCCAAGGGCCGCCCATGCCTCATCGAGGGTCGATTGACACTCGATCAGTGGACAGACCGTGAGTCCGGTCAGCGTCGGTCTCGCCTGAAGGTGATCGGTGAATCCCTGCAGTTATTGGGTGGAAGACCGCAGATTGCCGCCGAACACGCAGGACAGCCAGCTCCCGTCACTGCAGGATAAAGCCTATCCCGAGGGTGCTTCACCTGACGTTTGAGACCACTCAGAACCGGTCCGAATTTGGGCATCCGCTGTCGCCGGGCTCTGTGAGCCCGGAAGCTGCCCAAAAACTGGTGCACAGCATCGCGAACGCTCAACTCTCCGTGGCCTCAGTGGTGAGCCCTTCACCTCGCGCGTAATGCACCAGGAAACAATCAGCACACGTCAGGAGATGTTACCACCAAGTTCATCTTCCACATGCACTCGAATGATGTCCTCAAATGATGCGTCCGCTTCAAATCCCAGTCGTATCGCGCGCTGAGGATCAAAGTTCCTCGGCCAGCCGTCAACCATCCGGATGATCGCCTCATCTGGCTCACGGCGGATTCGGGCAACCACCTGATCTCCCGCCACAGAACGCAACGCCTCAATCTGGTCGCCCACGGTCACTGAAATGCCGGGCATCGTCAGATTCCGGCGTGTGCCAACTTCCTCAGACGGAATCGTTGCTGCTCGGATCAGAAATCCAACGGCTGACCTTGGAGATGCATGCCAGTGCCGCACATCGTCTGAGACTGGCAGAACTGCTTCCTTGCCGGCCAGAGGTTCACGGATGATGTTCGAAAAGAACCCCGATGCAGCTTTATTAGGCCGACCGGGACGGACGCAAATGGTTGGAAGCCGAATCCCAACGCCGTCCATCATGCCCCGTCGCGTGAAGTCGCTCAACAATAGTTCGCCAATTGCCTTCTGAGTTCCATAGGAGGTCAGCGGAGTCGTCAGAAACTCGTCGCCAATTGCCTCCGGATAAGGCGCGCCGAACACTGCAATCGAACTGGTAAATACGATCCGGGGACAGTAATCCTCGGCGGCGCAAATTGCGTCCAGCAGATATCGTGTCCCGTCCAGATTGATGCGGTACCCCTTGGCGAAATCCGCCTCCGCTTCTCCCGACACAACAGCCGCCAGATGGAAGATGACGTCCGGCCGCATCGCTACAAGTGCAGCAGCCGTTGACTGGTCCGACAGGTCTCCCGTGGACGCTGTAATCTCAAAACTGGAATCCGGTACCGATGCCTCAACGACATCAAATAGCTCCACGGCGCCAATTTCTCGATCGCCGAGTCTTTCATCGATAGCCAGCCGCTGCACCAGCTTCTGGCCCACCATTCCGGCGCCGCCGATGATCAGTACATTCATTCTATTCTCCGATTTCCTTCCGCGCTCCGGTTCCAAAGCGGGATTGTGGTAAGGCGGGTTGGCAGAGACGACAGGGACTATCGAGTCTTATTCCGATAGTTGAGCGGTGGCTTCTGCCCCGGCTCCATCAGTGACTCATATGCCCGGTTTCGCAAACGCATTTTCAATTCAGCCGAAGCCTGATTCAAAACATCCGGACTTTGCATCAGCTCGGCGGCGGACACTGCCAGGGTACGCGCGGCAAGGTGCATCCCCTTTTCTGCAATTCGTGTGCCCCCACAGGCAACAGCCTGCCACGAATGGCCGGGCGTTCCCGGGATCCAGCAGGCCGTGTTGAAGCCAGTTGTCGGAACAACCCACGAGACATCTCCGACATCTGTAGACCCTTTCCCGACGGTTCCACTCAGATCGTCCACTCGTTCAATCGCATCCAGCGGCTTCGGAAGAGGAAGCTGCTCACGCATTCGGGCCGCAAACTGCAGATCTTCTTCGGTGTATCTGAGGTCATTCAGCTGACGAAGATTCTTTGAGACGAGCCGAGAGAGTGACTGACTCGGCATGATTTCCCGAATACCTCCTTCGAAATTGATCTGGAGTTTCGTCTCGGTCGCCAGCGCGCCGGCCTGAGCACACAGTTTAAGGCGTTTGTACAAAGGTCGAACGACGTCACCCTCAGGGTGACGGATGTAATAGTAGACCTCTGCAAAAGCCGGCACGACATTGGGAGCATCTCCGCCGGAAGTAACAACGTGGTGGATTCTTGTGAGATCCGGGGTATGTTCACGCATCAACTGTGCGGCGTGATTGGTCAACTCGACAGCATCCAGTGCTGACCTGCCCTGCTCCGGAGCACCAGCGGCATGCGCCGCCTTGCCAAAGAACCGGAACTTGACAGCCATGCGTGCGAGGCTGCTGCGGTCACCACTCGCATTGCGGTTGGATGGGTGCCAGTGAAGGACGGCAGCGCAATCCTTAAAGAGCCCTGCCTGCACCATAAACACTTTCGCACTCCCACCTTCCTCCGCGGGACATCCATAAAACCGCACTCGTCCTTTCAGTGTTCCGTTGCGAATCTGTTCGACGATTGCAATTGTCGCTGAGGCGGACGCGGTACCAAACAAATGGTGCCCGCACCCGTGCCCATATCCGTTCCCTTCTTCGCGTGGCGCCCGTTCCGGAATCGCCTCCTGGCTCAGTCCAGGCAACGCATCAAACTCACCGAGAATGCCAATCAAAGGCCCTTCCACCCCGAACTCAGCAGTAAACGCAGTCGGTATATTCGCAACGCTGCGCTGTACTTTAAGCCCGGCATCCTCAAGCAGATCCGCAAGCAGGCTGGACGATGTCTTCTCCTGATACCCCGGCTCTGCTGCATTCCAGATCTTCCGGGCAATATCCCATGACTGTTCCCGACGTTCTGTCACGGAATCAAGCAGCTTCTCCCGCAGCTCAGGCGACAGATCTTTCGCCTGCGCAGTACAGCACAGAATCAATACGATGGCAAACATCCGCATGGGCGGGGTCCCGGTGAGTCGATGTCCTTTTGAGTGTCACAGAAGAGGTTATCGGAATCAGCCAAAAACTCCAGGCTGCCGAATCAGCCATTGCTTCAGTCACGACCGGTCACATGTTTGTCAACATCAATGAATCCCGGATTTGCCTTGAGAGACTTACGTCTCCCCTCTCCTGCTATCTCCTCGAGGTCGCGTAATGCCCGCATGCTGTTTGAGTCCTGTCTCCGGAATCCCTGAGTGTGCCGCGGGAGATGTCCTCAGGACGGTAGTGGCCAGCTGATCATCTGTAACTTAATAGCGGAGCAGCGCGAGCTGCCCGGCCTAGCGCGTTCACGAGCGGAAGCAGTCCTGTTTGATTCGAACTCGCAGTGTGTTTCGGGCTGGAGCCCCCGCGTACTTCCGCTAAGAGTGGGGCCGACGTGTAGAATCCTGACGAAACGGCATGGGCCGCCTGGTTGATTACAGCCTCCTGACGGAGCAGCGCAAGCTGCCCGACCGGGCGCGGCCGATGGCATGAGCCACTCATTTTGCCTGAGCAAATTCTTTAGCAAGCAGTGCAAGATCCCGGTGCTGGGAGGCCAATCCAGCCATCAAATCGACGTCGTCAGAGATTGTCCCGGAAAGAACAGACGTCAATTCGTTTGATTCGTAGATCGCAACTGACAACTTAGTTCCGTTCGGCACGATGTCGTTGACCGATTGCGACGCAATCACCCAGCATGCATCACCTTCAATGGAATCTGCCGGCCCTGCTCCAGAACTGTCTGGCAGATCCACACGTCTCAGGTTCTGCACGTCGACGAGCAAAATGACACATCCCTTAGTCACCCGAGCATAAACGCGGTGGTACTTCGTCGGTCCACCATCCGCGACAGCCTGCCTCGTATCCATCTGCACCTGTAACTCGGTCAGTGATTCCTGGACATGGCGGGCAAGGTCGAGCGCGTCAGTTTCGGTTGTTGATACTCCTTCCACGCCTTCGACCGAATCTAACAGCACCTGCCGGGCCGCGTTCAATTTCTGCTGCCCCATTTCGACTTGAGCATCGACCTTCTGTTCGACCTTTTCAACGTCGTGCGGCGGCTGCGTGTGGATGACGACCGACTCACTGCCTGCCATGGAAAGAGTCATCATCGCCAACATGCCAGCAGTGATGAGCAATGAAAAGTACCCGGTCATCAGTCCGGCGGTGGCCATTTCCGTACCACCATATTCTCCCCGGCTGTGACGGATGACGGACCTTGCTCCGTGGCCGCACGCGATTGCCAAAAGGCCCATTGGAATTGAGGTAAAGCACAGGCAGATCGCAGGCATCGACAGAATGCCGGCTACCATACTGACGATTGACATGACCGACGTCTTGGGCGAATCATGAGCATACCGCGCCTGCTGAAACCGCCGCGGCGAGCGTGTTCGGCGGTCATGCGGACTCTCCCAATCGTCGTCCTGATCGATCATTCAAATTTCCTGTGAGGGCTCAACACCGGAGCAGAGACTCCGTCGACGGCGCAGTTCATTGCTGCAGCTGCCTGATCTATTCGCCCCAACGCAGCGATTCCTGGCCTGGATTCAGCGAATTTCGTAATAGACGACTGACTGGCGAGGAGAAACGCGTCTCATCATACTTTCCACAGGATTCCCTCACCTGGAGACCGAACATGAACCTGCGAGATCCACAGGCATTCAGCCTCAACCGACGACTTTTTCTCGGTACTTCTGCAGCCGCAATTGCGGCGGGAGCACCACTGGCAGCCAATCACTCCAGTGCCGGCAATCTGGGAATTGCTCCCTTTCGCTTCGACATCACCCCCCCGATGGGTCACTCACTCTGTGGAGGCTGGATTAAACCAGTCGAAGGATTCGACGACCAACTCGAGGCCATTGGCTATGTTATCACCGGACTGGAAAAGCCCATTGTCGTCTGCGCGGTCGACTGGACGGGTCTGTTGAATTCAGCCCACATTGCATGGCGGACAGCGCTTGCAAACGCCGCCGGGACTACGATCGACCGGGTTGCCGTTCAATGCGTTCACCAGCACAACGCTCCGTTCGCCTGTCTCGACGCTGAAAAAATCGTTCAGGCACAGGAAGGCCTCCCGCACATTGTTGAACCGGGATACTTCCAGCAGTGTTTGACTCGGGGTGCCGAAGCTGTCAGGACTGCTCTCAAGTCGACACTTCCACTGACACACGTTGCCACAGGTGAAGCACGCGTCGATCGCGTCGCTGGGAATCGTAGAATCATCGGTACGAATGGGAAGGTGATCTCCCAACGAGGAAGCAGTTCCCGCAACCCTCATCACCATCGACTCCCGGAGGGCCTGATCGACCCGATGCTGAAAACAGTCTCATTCTACAGCAATGAAAAGAAGGTGGTGGCAGCTCATTACTATGCGTGCCACCCAATGAGCTACTACGGCGACGGTCGAGTCAGCGCAGACTTCTGTGGTCTGGCACGAAAGCAACGTCAGGAAGAAGAGCCTGGCTGTACCCACCTCTACTTCAATGGTTGTGGCGGCAATATAGGGGCCGGAAAATACAACAACGGTTCGAAAGAAGCACGCGTTGAGCTGACTTCGAGGATGTTCGATGCCATCAGTGAGTCCGAGTCCCAACTGGACCGTACAGAAATCAAAAACATCTCGTGGGTCACAGAGGACATTCTTCCGACAGTCGACACCGACCGCTTCAACGAAGACCTGCTGATGAAACAGATTTCGGACAGCAAACAACGAGTCGTGTCTCGCAATCGACCATCGTACACCGTTGCCTTCATACGCAGAATCGCCGCGGAGATTCCGATTACACTCAGCGGCCTTCACGTGAACGACGCATCAATCCTGCATCTGCCGTCAGAGAGCTTTATTGAGTACCAGTTCCGCGCTCAATCCGACGCACCAGATCGATTTGTCGCGTGTGCTGCATATGGCGATGGGGGCCCATGGTACCTGCCAACGAAAGAGGCATATCCTCAGGGAGGCTATGCCGTAAGCGTGGCATGGTGTCGTCCGGAAGTAGATGATCTGCTTTCTCGGGGGGTTGGAACTTTGCTTGCCAAAGCCAAAAACGCCTAATCTCAATTCTGCTGCAGCAGTTTTTCTGCCAGTTGCATGAGGTGCGTGTGTTGCTGTTCCTGCAACTCCGCGACAACCCGTTCACCGGGCTTCAGCCCGGCACTAATGCAGACGGACTCTCCATTGTTCTCACCCGGCATGACTCGCCGCGGCACAATCCCCTCGGGACCGTCGACCAGAACGAAATGACAATCGCACTGACCGGCCACGGCGTTTACGGGCACCTGCAGAACGTCTTGTCGCTGCGAAATGACAAAGGTCACCTCAGCATCAGCCCGCGGGGCAATCTGTTTAAGCTGATTTCTGTTCGGATGAAGCTTAATTTCAATCCAGTAATCTTTTTCGTCCGGTGTCCATGAGCTGCGGACCTTTGCATAGCGGGCAATCTCTCTGACGCTGCCAGTCACCGGATCTTCCAGTCCTTCAATCTGGACAGAGACCCGAGCATGCAGCGGCAGGTTCCACGCCTGAGTCTCGTTCAGCGGAACTCGGACCCGCCGCTTGCGTTCATTCGGAATCTGAAAGATCTCCTGTTGAAATCGAACGCTGGCCCCCTCTTCGACGGTCACACCTCGACTTCGACTGGACCATGACTGCCCGTAGATGACCTGTCCGTCGCACGGAGCCCTCATCGTGCAGGCCTCGATGCTTTCAAGTGCACGCTTGTAATACCGCTCATAGATCTGAAGCACTCGACGGTAAGCAAGAATGTTCCTGTTGTTCCGGATCTCAGCAAGGCTGTTCTTCAAACGCGTCCGTTCCAGATTGTGCGTAAGGTTCTCTGCATTGCCGCGACGCAGAAGTAACTGCCGAGGATGACTGAACTCCTGAAGATAAGAGAGATCCGCGATCAGCCCGTCCCGCTTCTGACACAGACGGTCAAAAACAGCCTGTTGTCGCCTGAGTGAGGATTCATCATCCAGTCCACGCATACAGAGAGCAGCAGTCCGATCAAGGTCCACTTTCGCAGATTCAACCTGATCATCCATCAGACGGACTTCACTCCTGAGGTCCGAGACTTCCCGAGGATGAGTCGCAGCCACATATTCTTTCAAAACAGCGGCGGCTGATTCCTGAGCAAACTCAGCCTGGTCCAGGCGTCGTTCGTTTTGCGCAGCAACGATCTCCTGCTCCTTGATCGCTGCGTCCAGTCGATTCTGATATTTGATCAACAGCAACTCGCGCGTCCGGGCATATTCTTCAATCTCCGACGAGTCGAGAACGGCGACCACATCGCCCTTTCTGACGATGGTGCCCTCGGGAAGAATGCTGAGCAGATGAGTCTTCCAGAAGCACTCGGAACGAACCACGACAGAATCCTGTGGCTCGACAACTCCATTGCGAACCAACTCACGCCTGAAAACAGAGGGTTCCACTGTGATCGAATTGAGGGCGGCCGCCGGAGACGTACTGTCAATCGCTCCCACGAGAATTGCAGCAATCGCCGCAATGAGAACAACAGAAACAACAGTCGCACGAACGCGGCTGCCGGGATGGGCAAAGTCTGAATTCACGAGTGGTGTTAGGTAGGTTACAGGGAGGGAGCCTCAGGGGAGGCAAAAGGCAGCAGGAAAGCAGTTGGCAGGTTGTCGTCTGGACGTTTGACTCGGCCGCGATATTTCAGAATTCTTATCACCAGTCTGATTCGCAAACGCTTCAGACGGCCGCTCAGGCCTGATAAAGCAGTCTTTCGTCCGGTACACTGGATTCTCTTCAATTCACTCAGATAACGCACGGTTTATGAGCTCGCCAGCGTTAGAACTTTCGCAGAAAAAGCCACCCCGGCTGGACTGTATAGACGCATTACGCGGTCTGGTCATGATCTTCATGTGCCTCGATCATACGCGGGAGTTCTATTTTGACCTCCGGATCAATCCGGAAGATCTTGAGAAAACCAGTCCACTGCTGTTTGCCACACGCTGGATCACTCACTTTTGTGCTCCGACTTTTATCTTCCTTGCCGGCGTCGGTGCATACCTGTACGAGCAAAAGACAAACAGCCGGGCCAGGGTGATGCAGTTTCTCTTCACACGCGGGCTGTGGCTGATATTCCTTGAATTCACAGTTGTGCACTTTGGCTGGCTACAGACGTTTTCAAAATTTGCCTTCATGTTTATCGTCATCGCTGCAATCGGCGCATCGATGATCGCTCTCGGGTGTCTGATCGTTCTGCCGTATCCCGCCATCTGCGGGATCGGAATCTCAATCGTTGCGTTCCACAACTGTCTGGACACGATCGCACCTGCTCGCGGCACTCCGGATTCCAACCTGTTCTGGATTTTTCTGCACACCGGCGGTTACGTCGAAGAATTACGATTGGCTGTGGGCTATCCGATTCTTTCCTGGACGGGTGTGATCTGCTGCGGCTATGGGTTTGGCAGAATAATGTTGTTGGCGCCGCCCAGGAGGCGGCAGATATGTCTGTCAACAGGACTTGGCTGCACACTACTTTTCTTTGCCATGAGATGGCTGAATGCCTATGGCGATCCTTCCACTCGACAGCTTGATATCGACTTTCCGGAATCACTCATGTCGTTTCTCAAGTGTACCAAGTATCCGCCATCTCTCCTGTATCTGTTGATGACGCTCGGTCCAGTACTAATAGTCCTTGCGGCGTTTGACAGAGCCACAGACGCAAGTGACAACGACGCCCCGGGCTGGATGCAACCACTGCTCGTCTTCGGACGAGTTCCGCTGTTTTTCTATCTGGTCCATCTATACCTGATCAGTCTCTCGTCTCGGCTGCTCTACTGGATCACCAAAGGGGAGCCGATATCTTCGCTGGCCGTCGCCTCTCGCTACGGTGCAGACTTTGAACGCTATCCTGACATCTTTGGCTTCCCGTTGTGGATCACCTATCCGGCATGGATTCTGATGCTGGTAACTTTGCTGCCACTCTGTCATTGGTACGGCCAACTGAAGCGCAGGTCACAGAACCCACTCCTGCGATACCTCTGACTGCAGAACCCTGCTCCACAGATGTCACTGCCAGTGGTCTAAGTATTGAATCCATCTGCAATACATTCCGGAGTTTATCGCTCTGTGCACACCCCCAGCGGATCTGTTTACCCACGCAGCAGCCTCGCTGCAGTGGGCTCAACGACCGTCACGATCCCGCGCAGCAGGGTCAGCAAACTACCTGCCACCGTCGAATCGGCAGTGCCTCCTTTTGTGCGCTGACCTGATTGATCGCGAGGGACGACGCTGGGGTTCAACATCTCGTGGACCACTCACCGGCCGGGGAGAAATGTTGTGCCGTGACGAACTCGAAGTCCGTCGTACCTTTCGAGCGGATCTCAGCGTAGTCGAAGGCTCGGGAAACGACGGCGAAGTTTTGGCAGCGGAGCCCGACGTTACCCAGGGGCTAAGGCCATACGCGCGCAGTTCATTCATCGCCCCTTTCCCCAGCGAAAACATAATTCAGAAAAGGCGGAATTCACCGAATCCGTTGTGCCATAAGGACCTGCGCGCATTCAGTTGTGAGATACCCGACAGAACTGCTCTGACACACCTTGACGCAGCCGGCCAGCCCATTAAATTACGGTCAGTGGTGACTTGTGGGTGAACGTGGGTCTAAATGGGATTTACGACTCTGAATATTCTCAAGTCCTTATTAATTCGCAGGTTATGGAGGACGGCTTCAGCAAGACTGATGCCTTATGGCACTGACAGGCACCTGGGAACGCTCAATTGACAGCAAGGGTCGCCTCGCCATCCCCAAACCGTTGAAGGAAGCGTTTGAACACGACGGATCTGATGAGCTGTTTCTCGCCCCTGGAAACGAAGGCTGTCTCTCGGTGTATGCACCGGAACAGTTCGAACGCTATGCCGCTCAGTTGGCCAGGGCGTCTCGCGGCGAGGCCACAGTTCGCAACTTCTTACGTTTGTTCTATGCCCGCGCGGAACGGGTGGTCCCGGACAAACAGCATCGAATTCGGATCCCCGATCGACTGGCACGACACGCATCACTGTCAGGCAACGTGGTCATTGTTGGAGTCTATGACCACGCAGAGATCTGGGATCTACAACAATGGGAGCAGTTTTTAGCAGAGCATTCATCGCAGTTTGACCGGCTCACCACGGAAGCGCTTGAGCGCATGGTAAGAGCACCCATGGACGGGTCGCCGGCAACGCCTGAAAACTCTGAAAGCTGACATCTGCCGCAGCTTCTCACCGGGCTTCGCGGATGCATCGTCACATGGAAGTGACGGACACGGTTTACGGTTCTTCGGACCAAAGGGCCGTTCGTTCCAATGACCACAAAGGATGGTGCGAGGAACGAACGGCCGTCGTGTTTTTGGCTCCTGGAATCAGGGCTTGAAGAGCATCTCAGAGTGGCATTCGGACAGCCTCTCCTCTACTCAGCAGACCCCTTTGAAATCTGCGATATCAGTCGATCAAACAGTGGCTGAAGCGTCTCCGCGCCAAAAGTTGTCAGATGATTGCTGTCGAAATAGCAAGCCTGCCCATTGCCGTAATTGACTGACTCACCCTGTGCATTCCAAAAATCGGGTGCCGGATCAACACAGTCCACGTGAGGCAGTCCTGCATACTTTTTCCAGAGCAGCTGTGCTCTCTCCTGCTGCCGCAAGTGCCACGCCCTTGATCGTCGTTGATCCCGAAGAACAGACGTCAGCCCGAGCTGATAACGAAGCAGATTCCTGTGGGGCGATGATTCTGCAGTTTCCGGCACCTGCATCATGACCCAGAGATGAATATCAGCGTCTCTGCACACCTCAGTCAATTGCTCCAGTCCCTCCTCAATCACCAACGAATTGTGTTCGACAATCTCCTGAGACGTGTTCACAGAACCCACATTTCGACTCATCGAGGCAAGGATTCGCGAACCTGGATCCCGAGCATCCTCGCCGAGATACAGCCCCCATCGACAAATCAGAATCAGGCTCCGGGGCCGTTCATTGACGAGCAGTTCAACAACCTCTTCTTGGCGTTCGAGTGTTTCCTGATGACTTCGAAAAAGGGGCCGAGTCACGGATGGAACTGGTGGGAGCCCATTAAAAATCATCGCTTTACCGGAACTGCCGTGTGCCTTCGCCGCAATGTCGATTTGCTCCATTAAGGGCGGACCATGACTGTCCGACCAAACGAGGAAATCCAATCGCGACAACGACTCAGATTCAACGCCCAGGCTCGGCAAGTCATCCAGCCTGACGGCCTGACCGATTTCAATTTGATCAGGCCCCGAAACCTCCGGAGGGCAAAAACTGGTCGCGGCCGGAAAGCGGCTCAGACCGCCTTTGGAATAAATGAAAAACGTCGCTGCCACCAACAGGCCTGCAAGACTGAAGAAGCCTCCCAGAAAGATCGAGCGTCGGGATCTCAGCAACGATTGCTGACGAAATGGACGCTCAACAAACCAGTACGACAGAGCCGCCAGACCCACGCTGACCAGAACAGCCAGCGACGACTGCATCGGACTAAGATCACCGTACCGAAGCTGAGTAAAGGCAAGAATGGGCCAGTGCCACAGGTACAGGGAGTAGGAGATCAATCCCACGAGACGCAGCGGGGCCAGTGCCAGCATTCTCTGAACAAAATGATTGTGCCCATCTGTCCCCCATATCATTCCAGCAGTGCCGAGCACAGGAAAGAGGGCCCGCCATCCGGGAAAACTGCTGGCTTCTGTCAGAAGGCTCGCACTTCCAGCCAGGCACAACAGCCCAGCCATGGCAACGGACTTTCGCAGAGTCGATCGCAAGCTCAGATTCACCGGGGCCAGTGCAAGAAGACTGCCAGTCAGAAACTCCCATGCCCGTGTCGGGAGCAGCAGGTATGTGGCTACCGGGTGATTCCTGCTGCCGTACTCACAACCAATGAATGAAACGATCCACGCGCAGCAAAGAATCGGGCCAAGCCAGCCTCTGCGAACCCGGGCGATGATCAGGATGATCACAGGACAAATAACGTAGAACTGCTCTTCAACCGCCAGCGACCAGGTGTGCAGCAAAGGCTGAGTCTCGCGAGGGGCGCCGAAGTAGCCGGCATCCATCCATGAATAGAAATTGGCGACCATCAATGGCTGAGCGACACCTGCCTCGCCAAGCTGAATCAGCTCATCAGGAAGCATTGTCACCCAGCCAGCGAACAGGACGCTGGCCACAACAACAGTGATCGCCGGTACGATGCGACGGATCCGGCGTTCCCAGAATTCAATGAGCGAGAACGCTCCCGCATCAATCTGACGCACAATAATCCGCGTCACAAGGAACCCGGAAATGACAAAAAAAACGTCGACTCCGGTGTATCCACCTGGAATCAATGCATCACAGTGGTAGAGCACCACCAGGAGAACAGCGATGGCTCGCAGCCCATCGATTTCGGGTCGCCATTCAGATTGAGACATCTCGGGAGCGTATCGGTATCTCCGAAGTCTGTCACCCGGTCCGTTG
>MDSW01127664.1_pt1 | contig 14579 bp, 7 predicted proteins | sample 811171 | NCBI WGS metagenome assembly MDSW01 (sample SAMN05326641, study PRJNA326480) | marine metagenome | isolation source: seawater | place: Atlantic Ocean: North West | collected 2012 | reverse complement strand
TGCCGGCGATCAGCCGTTGGATGTTGCTGCGGTGCCGCCACAGCACCATCAGGCTGGCCACCAACGACACCACCACGTAGGCGCTGCTGCCGCCGGAGGCCAGCATCAGCAGCGGCAATCCGATGGCGGCCACCACGCTGGAGAGCGACACGATCCTGAAGATCGAGATCACGGCCATGAACAATCCAAAGCAAGCCAGCCCCACCGGCCAGGCCAGGCCCAGAAACATCCCGAAGCCGGTCGCCACCGCCTTACCACCCTTCCAGCCCAGCCACATCGGCCAGATGTGACCGGCCAGGGCCGCCAGTCCCGCCAGTACCTGCAGCCAGGCGCTCATCCCGAAGCTCTTTGCCAGCAAGACGGCGAGAGCCCCCTTGCCCACATCCACCAGGAACACCACAAGCGCAGGCGCTTTGCCCACGTTGCGCAATACGTTCGTGGCACCGGTGCTGCCCGATCCGTAGTCGCGCAGATCGATGCCTTTGAGCCATCGTCCGGCGAGAAACCCGCTTGGGATCGACCCCAGCAGGTAGCCGACGGCTAACAGGAGCAGCGCTGTCAAGATCAGGGTCACAGTCGCCGGAACTGAATCGTGCCGGAACTGAAGCACAGCTCACCGCCTTGAGTGCGATCACGACACGGAGATGTCAACACAGATTGGAGCAGCTGATCACAGCAGCAACAGCTGGTTCAGCATCTTGTGCTGGTGCCTGGGAGGGCTGATCGCTTACAAGAAATCATCGTCTTCGAAGCGTTCGCTTGGCCCTGCCGCAAAGGCCAGCCAGAGCGGGAACTGCAGCACGGGAATCTCGATTGTGCGTTCGGCTGCGTCGATCAAGATCAGCGGCACTTCTCCGCGTTCCTCTAGCCGGTCGGCGCGCTCCACCAGCGCTTCTGGTCGTTCAAACAGAACGATGCCGCTGTTGGGGCCGAAGTCTTCTCGTCCGAGGCCAAGCGCATCCTGGAGGCCTCGTCGCCATTCCCCAAGTCGCTCTGGTCCACCGGCCAGTACCAAACATTGGAACTGCTCTCCATAGAGCTCTCCAACGATGGCAATCAGAGCCGCGCTCACGAGGATGTTGCGAGGACGAGTCCCCCGGCTGGGCTGGGCTCCGCGCCCTCCTTGGTTGAAGAACCAGTCTTCCAACAGTCCAATATCCCGAGCGTCGATGCTGCGACGCAGGTTCCAGGGATCGGCATAAACATCTGGTTGCTGTTGGAAGCGTTCCAAGGCATCGCGGATCAACCGCGCATCCGGTTTGAACGTGTCTGCGACGGCGACGGCCGCAGCGATTGGTGCATCGGAACTGGCTTGACTGGAGGCTGCCTGTTGATCCAATTGATCCAACGGTGAAGGTTGGACCACTAATGGTTGAACCACAAGCTCGAGGCTCTCCACTGACTGAACCAGGTCTTGCAATGCGCCGCCCAGATATTCCTGGAACCCTTTGACTCGCCTGGCGATCGCATCGGATTGGCCTGCAAAGGACGCCTTCAATTCGGCCTCGAGCTGCTGCTTGCGTTGGGTTAAGTCTTGGATCTCTTGGTCAAGTGCATCGCGGCGAGCCTGCAGATCTTTCAGCGCGAGTTGGAGCAGCGGTTCAGCAGGAGAAGTCTTGGTCTGTTCGGCTTCAGGCGCATCAGACGTGCTGCTGGTCTGCTCGGCAGGGTTCAGATCGGTGTCGTCGGGCATCTCTGCTTTGCCTGATGTCGTCACATCACCCATTCAAGTCAATCGGCAGGGCGTTCACGATCAGCCGACCCATGCCAATTAGGCTTGGAGCTATTTCGTTACTTTGGCGTTTCTTTTTTGTTCCTATACCGTGCCTTAAGTGGCTTGCCGGGGATGCGGACCCCTGCGCCGAAACCGACGCGCTCAACTGGACGCTGCAACCTCTAATGATGGCGTCGCTATCCATGTCAAGACCTCGGTTTGATCAGCGGAGTTGTGGGAGCGACTGAATTGATTCGGCATTAGTCCATATAAAGCCAGAAAAGAAACAGAACGCTCAATCAAAGTGAAAAAAATTCTCTACTCGCTGATTGCCGGCGGCAAAGATGACGATCATTGAGTTCTTGATGCAACCAAGGCTATGCCGACCGGGAATAATCGCAGGGCTTCACAAGCGCTCGTACCAAAAATCTCTTTAACCAATTTTGGTCTGCCTTGGTACTCTGTTGACGAAGCGAATTTCGAGAAATACTGCAATAAGGTCTTGGAATTTATCAGCAATTCAAGGGTTGCTACGGTATATTTTCATATCGGAGATTACGTTTCTGATACACACGGCGCCTACAATTACGTCGATCCCAATCCACCCTCCGAGTCCAGGAAAAACGGAAGTGAAGGTCAAATAACGCCATGGATTATCACTTACTTTTTGAATAAATTGCCGGATTCAGTGGAGGCAGGTGTTATTCCATATGCAAATCCCAAATATCCCTGGCATGTTTATGATGAAGCAGGGATGGGTGAAGATTTGGATGCTGTTGATGGTGGATGCGGCGAGAGTCTCCGCAACTGCAAAGACAACATCACCATTGGCGATGGAATTACGAAGGCCTTGGATAATATGCACCAGGTTTTCATGATGATTGAAAACTTGAACGAGAATGCGGAAACGACGAATCCAGGCGGGAAAAAATTTACTCGCCTGGAATTTGACCACGAAGGTGGTGGTGAGTACCAAGAAGATACGCCCTATGGGACCAAGAATAAATCATCTCAAACAGGGAAGTATCTCAAGCCCGAGAACAGTGTTGGAGTTGGGTATCTAAAGTGGCTGTGGAATGAATACATGCCAGAAGAGGCGACGAAGTATTCTCATGAAGAGGCAAATCCTGATAACCTATCCGATTTTAGTAAGCATTACCCATGGGGGTTTATTAATTATCGTACCAGTGCATGGCAGAAAAAAAGCGCTGGCTCAATTGACGCTTTTGCGGAGAACTATTGGTTCGGTGAATTAGAATTTCAGCCTGGAAGTTTTTCCATCAACAAGTCTGTAAAAGGGAAGACACGTAATGAAATGCTCGTAGAGTTTCCTGCGCTAGAGACCATGACGGAAGCTCTAGGGGACGACCCTGCAGCAACGCTAAAAAACTCGAACAATGCTATTCAAGGAGGTGGAAATAGTTTGAATTGGTTCGGTTTGAAATCATCGGTTAAGGGAGATAATGATCCCGAAAATATTATCTTTGCTCCTCAAGCGATTGACACTGTCTACCGCTACTATCGAGACCATCCTCAAGAGCTGGCTGCAGTCTTTGCAAATCATGACTATCCCTCAGGAGGGAAGCCATCAGAGGTCTGCGTCAAAGATCCGGAGAATTGTCCTGATAGCTGGGGTCCGCCACATCTGGACGAACCGTATTATCTGCCAGTTGATATCACGCAGCACGGCGCTGATGCCAAAACTCCACAGGGTGGAATCCCAACATTTTCCCTTGAAAACCTTTCAAGTACAAATCAAAAGAGGGTGCAAGAATCTCCCCGCCTCAGCGATCGGATTAAATCCAATGTTGCTGACAGTATTATCACATCAACTCTGAACGATATAGAGCCAAGTTCAATGGAAGATATCAATTCTAAAGCAGGAACATTTGATGGACTTAGCGCCTTAGATTATAATAATTTTATTGCTTTTCTGAATGAAGCTGCAGACATTATTGCCAGCCAATCAGATGATCTTCATCCTGAAGATGTGACACTCGCAATCTACGAGGCTCCCTTCATCCCGATGCCATGGGTTGAAGAAAAAGTTTTGAACCATTGGGACTCAAACACCATTCAGGGAAACAGTCGTGATAATGACAGCTTGATTGGCAGATCTGGCAGACAAATATTACTCGGATTGGCCGGCGATGACTTCCTGGATGGTGGAAAAGGCTATGATCACTTGGCTGGCGGCAAAGGCGCTGACATCTTTTATTTCAAGCCTTCGCGACAAACCAGAAAAAACAAAACACACGACACTATTGCTGACTTTAATCATAAGGAGAGCGACAAGATATTGATTGATCATAAATCATCTTTCCAAAATCAGAAAGGCGTCAAATTGCTGAAAACAAGAAACCGCAATGTCTCCAAGCTCGGCACGAAAGAAGCTAATTTCATTTATAATAAAAAGACTGGAGATATCCATTTTAATGCGAATGGCTCCAAGCCAGGTCTTGGTCGCCAGGGAGGCCTGCTCGCCAATCTTCAAGGAGCCCCCAAATTGAAGCCGTCCAGTATCGATTTTTACGATCCTGCTGCAGAGCAAAATCCAATGCTCCCATCAAATGTCTTGCTATAAAACATCGATTTACCTCAATATTGTCTCTTGATCAGATCAAGGCCTAGTCGTTTTTAAGTTTCACTCCACTCCATGGTGGTGCCTCAGTGGTCTAACTTTTGCCTAGCTCTCAACAATTAGATCACGGGTTTGGGTGGTAGGTCATCGTTCAACTTTCCTGAAACTGCAACACATCTAAGGCTTTGCGCTACGCTCTGTTGGTGTAAATCAGATGTGGAAGGGGTCAGCTGATGGCTTGTGCCCAGCTCACGTCAGCATGGCTACATCGGAAGCCTTCGTTGGCTGCTTGAAAAGTGTCCATGCATTGCTTTGATTGTCATGCCCACTTGATGCAGCACGTTACATCGAGGACCTCGAAAATACTCGATGTGAGCCGGAAAGGTGTAACAAGGATTTGGTGGTGATTCTTGCTGAGAATTGGGACCTTGTTGTTCTCTTGAAATTGATGATTGATCGGGGGTGAGTTCTGTGGCTTGATCTAGACTTCCGATCCCTTTGATGTGCTCTTCTGGACCTTCTTGATTGAAATGGAGTGAGAAGGAGTGAGATATACCACAAGAGATGGGGAAACTAATCGCCAATCTCACAAAGGTTAAGGGCAGAAGCAGGCCGCATGCCTGCTGCACTTGTTTTCAAAGATTGTCTATGGCGACCAATGCCATCTGCGATCCCAGCATTAGTGAGTTGGGTCAACGCTCGTCAGGATGGTGGGAGTTTTGGAGGATTACCTCGCGCCATTCAGGGCCGAATGCTTTGCACAACTTCTGTTCTTTTGACTTCAAATAGCGCTTGTATTGCACTGATTCGTACCCAAACCATTGGGGAGCAACCTTCTTCACAAATTCCATTTGTTTCATAATCGAATTTTGGATGGTCGCAGCTCTTACATCAGTTCAGCCCGAATAATTCTCTTTTTTCCCCATGTTTTTCCGTCGTGAGCAGAGATTCTGTTAAGGATTACTGTTTTTCTTGGGTTGTTGCAGGGGGGCCAATCTGGTTTCTAATTGCTCTTTCAGCTCCTTTGGGCTGAACAGGATCGGCAGGAAGTGAATGCTTTTGGTTTCGCGGAAATAGAACAGCCCAGGCAGCCAGCTTGCGAATAAACGCCAGGCCAACCATTGGTCATAGGGGAAGCGGCGCAGTTCACGCCCGTTTTGCCACACGATTAGAGCTCGCTCTTCAAATTCCAGCCTCAGGCTGACCGTTTGAATCAGTAGAAACAGACCAAACAGGCTGATCACAAACGTTGGCCAGGGGTGCCATGGCAACGGCAGCAATGCCAATCCCAGTGCAACCACCCATAGCGGCAGGCGTGGGTCGGGTCGCAGGGTGACGGAGTCGTGAGAGGAGCTCATGCGCCAAAAAGTACCTGAGTCAGAACGACATCCATGATCGCTACAAGAATCAGGATCATGACGACCGCACCAGTGGTGCTCGTGCCCACTTCTTTGGGGCCACCGCGGGTGGTCAACCCCCAGCCGCAGGAGATCGTGGCGATGATTAATCCAAAAATGAGTGCTTTGACAAGCATGAACGGCATGTCCTTGGGATCCATCCATGTGCGTACGGAGGTCCAGAACACTTGAGGCGGAATGTTGTAGAGCTCTGTGCTTGTGATCTGACCACTCCAGATCGCCACGATGAAGAAGAAAAAGCACTGCACTGGAGCCATCACCACCATCGCGATCATGCGAGGCACCACCAGGTATTCCACTGGATCGGTTCGCAGCATCGTGATCGCATCGATCTGCTCAGTCACCTTCATCGTGCCCAGTTGAGCGGCGTAGGCGGTGGCGACTTTGCCTGCGAGAAGACAAGCCGTGAGCAAGGGGGCGATCTCCCGCGCAAGTCCAATTGCCAAGATGCCGCCGACGGTTGATCCAGCCCCTTGCCGGGTTAATTCAGCGGCCACCTGAATGTTGAAAACGGAACCGGCGGCAATCGAAATGATCAGCACGATCAACACACTGCCTGGCCCGGCCTCCATCAGTTGGTCGAATAAATCAACCGTGTTGATGCGACCTCGCAATGTGGCGGCTACGGCCTGACCACCGATCAGCAGACTGGCGCCTAATCGTCTTAACCAGCGGGGGGATGTCACGGGGCGGTGGCCTGCAGATGAGCGCCTCGGTCAGGCCAGCCACGCATCACCACCAAACCGCAGATCACCAAAATGGCTGGAAGCAATCCCATACAAATGCGAATTGCAAGTAGTGCCGTGTCCGGTTGCTGGATGAAGCTAAGCGCCCCACTGCAATCGCCCTTGCTGGAAATGTAACCAGTCAGCGAGAGCAGGGTTCCGAATACAGACATGGTGAGTCCAATGATCAGCTTTTGGCCAAACACCATCCAGGCCGTATAGAGGCCAGCAGGTTTGCCAGGGTCGGCATCAATGGCATCCGGTAGAAGCGACCAAGGGATCAAGTAGGCGGTGGCGGCGCCAAAACCGACCAACATGATCAGCGCGACCAAAGGAATCAGTTGGAGGGTGCTGGGTGCGTCGGGCAATGCTGGATAGAGAAGCGAGATCACGCACGCTGCGATCCAAAGCCCAGCTCCTCGTCGCAACGTGGTGACCCGGCCGATGCGATTGCTGAGCACACTCCACACTTGCAGCCCCACCAAAGCGGCAACTTGAAACGGAAGCAGCAGCCAGCTGGCCAGATTGGACGGCACCTGAACCACCTGCACCATCCAGATCAACGCAACCACTTGCATGAGCTGGAGGCCAAACCAGAGCAACAGATAGAGGCCAAGCACGCGCACGAAGCGGGGGTTGGCCATTACACGTCGCAACTGCTGGCTCAAAGGATCACGATTGGGAATCGGACGTTGAGCTGTTTTGGCGAAGGGCGCCAGGCCCCAACAGCAGAGAAGCGTGGCAACAGATGCGATCGTGCCGGTGATTTGCCCCATGAGCAAATAGCCATCGGACCCCTGACTCAGCACAATCGACGCCACGATCAAACCGCTGAGTCCGGCCAGGATTGAGCCTGTGAAACGCGCTGCATTGAGCCTGGTGCGCAATGCCGTCACTGTGGTCAGTTCAGTCGATAGCGCGGCATAAGGAAGATTGACGCTGGTGTAGGCGGTCATCAACAGGATCGCCATGACGATGTAGTACCAGGTCTTCTCCAGCGCGCTGCCAGGAGGCACCCACCAGATCGCGGCGAGTGTGATCCCCAACGGCAGTGCCGCGCTCAGCATCCAGGGCAGGCGTGGTCCCCAACGGGTGTTGGTGTGGTCGCTCAACCAGCCGATCAAAGGGTCGTTGAGGGCATCCCAGACCTTGATCACAGTGAGCAGAGATCCGGCCACAAAAGCAGGTAGTCCTGCTGCACAGGTGAAAAAAGGAAAGAGGTAAAACCCCAGTTGGGTCGCGGCAAGTCCTGTGCCGGCATCACCAAGGCCGTAGGCGACCATCAGCCGTTGGCGGGAACCCTGTGTCAGCGTGTTTGAGGAAGTCAGAGGGAATCAGGACTTAAAATCTTCTTAGGATCATCTGTCAATGGCGATTAGAAGATGGATCGCTTAGAACAGATTTTCGAAGTGTTCGAAAAGTCAAGCACTGAGTCGGCCTGTAGATGTGAGCCTTGTTCCTGTTTGTTAAACGGGCGCATAATGCCAGCGGCTCTTTTAAATGAGTGGTGAGTTGTCTTGGATTAAGCGGGAGAGTGAATCAGATCCTTCAATATCTTGATCCTGATGTTCTCCTTGGGCGGCGATGATCTGATTCAGCAAGGCCATCTCTTCTTGTTGGCTAATGCCATCTTCAAGGGAAAACTCATTTAGCCCATTCAGTCGGCTGGAATTCTGGTGATTGATGATGGGATCATCCTCGGTGGTGGCCGATGGCATCAATGGATTCTTTTTGTCAATGCGGTTTTTCTGAGGCTTTTCATGTTTAGTCAAAGAATCAACGATTTGAGCATTGTTTAGGTGGTTATTTGAAGATGACCAGTTGAAACCAAATGCGGAAGGCTTAGCATAAAAAATAGAATCAATACGCTTCCAGCCCTTCTCATTTTCAGCCTTTTGATAGAGGGGATCGTTCTCAAAAACAAGGAATATTTGATCTGAATTCTGATGGTTGATTTGGTGGACTGCTTCTAGTCCATCAGCTGGCTTCGTGGATGCCTGGAAGACAGGCTCTGGCTCCCTTACAAAATTACGATCAGATAGTTTAGGCTCTTTGTCGATACTTGCGTATCGGAATTCACCTGAGGCTTTGTTCTCAAAAATATAGATATTTTCTGTATTTTCATCAGGCAGCGTTGGTGCAATAAATGCAACACCATCGAATTGATATTGAGATGGTTTTTCATGCATGCTCAAACTTTTTCGTGCGCTGCTTGTGTAAATCGGCTTGCCACTATTAATCTCGGTGAACAACTTAACTTCCTGCTTGGCATGAATATTGAGAACATCAACAGAGGATGGCGATAAATATATGATGGGGGACCCTTTATCTTTGGAGGGATGATCTGTCTCTGGGTTCGCAATTCCTGCATCAGGCGCTTTCTCTCCAGTATCCCAGAATCGAATTGTATGCAGATCATCAATCACGATCGAATTACCCTTGTAGTCCACGGGAATATATTTTTTCCTTTTATTAATCAGGGTTAATCTGTGGTTTTCACTAAAACCATCTAGGTCTATTATGCCGGAAATGTTGCGGGTGTTGAGGTTAAGCTGAGTCCTTGAATGATGCCTAAGGTCAATATAGCTTGTCAAGGAATGCCTGTTTTTGCTAACCCCTTGAATAGCAAGGTGATAATCACCTATCATTTTTCCTTTTAAGATCTGTGAATGAGCGGGTAGGTATTCGGAGGGTTCATTGAGTGAATACCATGCAATTTCTGCAGGCAAGTAAGAATCCTTCTGTTCATTTGGCTTGAGTGACCAGTAGGCCTTATACTTATCGTTTTGGTGCACATATTTGTAGACGGGGCGATAGCCATTGCCAGGATTTGATGATGCATAAAATAGATTTTTATTGGTCAATAGATAGTCGTCACTTTGAATTAGTTCTGCAATTTCGTCTGCATCAGCTGTGTAGTAATTATAACCAAAAACAGATGCATCCTCGCCAATCTTTGTAAATTCACTGATAGGTGTATTCATCTTCTCTTGTCCATGAAAACTGGCAAGTCCTAGGGTTTGCCTTGGAAGACTATTAAGATCATTAGGATCGACGCCGTACGCTTCATTGGATGAACGATTATAAGCAGATGAGATTCTAATCTCACCATCACCATTCTCCCTTAAAACGATGGGAGTGAGATCTGGATTTAAACTAATAATATCTCCCTTATTGATGTTGTATGTCGTCGATTCAGGGCTACTTGTTGGGAGGACTTGCCCGAATGGTTGTTCGGCATGAATAGTCAGAGGTTGATTATTAATCTTTTCGGCATTGGCGCCAAGACGAATTTTTAATGTGATCTTATTTCTAAAATCTTCAAAATCAAGGTATGCAGGTGGTCGAGTTTTAAATCCGTCGACAAAAAAGTCCTTGTCTTCACCATATTCAAGCGGTGTGTCAAATGTAATCGGAACCATCAAACCATATTCTGAGGGATCCACATCGATCATCACATCAATAAATGCATTGTGGTGTTTCCTAAGACTGAGTGCATAATTGGGTTCCACTCTGATTTGATTGTTATTTAATTTTGTACGTTCGTTTAGATTAACGGATTGATTCTTGTCGTATAAATCTAACAAGGCGTTGCTGAGTCTTTCCTGTTTAGCAAGGTTGCGCTCATTCTCGGAGAGGCGATAAATTTTAATGAGATGTTCAATGGCATTCTGCTGTACTTCCTTCAAGCCACCAAGCGCAGCAAAGAATGCAGAATCAGTATCAGTATTAAGGGATAGATAGCCCATGGTATTGGCAAGTTCAGCATTATACTTGGATAAGTTTTGTGATAATATGGCAATTGATTGTGAGCTCAGTAATTTGACTGCTTTCGATGAATTTTCAGTCAATGTGTTTACATTTTTACCATTGACGTGGTCTGAGATTAAGGCCTCAGAATAAACAAGAAAGGCACGAAGGAAATCTTGATTAGAAAAGTCAATGCGAGGATATTCCTTCACTTTATTACCCAGCTGCCCAGCCACCTTTTGTGCGACTTGTTTCTTCGTATTCTTAAATGACCCATCATGAATCAATTGTAAATAGCCCAAGAAAGAATTATAAGCCCAATTCATTGCATCAATGGCCTGATGCTCCTCCACAGAAACGTCAACACTCGAGGTGACTTCTAAATTTTCTGAATCAACAATCTCTTCTATAGATGTGGCGGATTTCTTGAGAGAATTTGTGCTTATAAGGGAGTATTCTTGGATCAATGTGGTCATAATTGTCTGAAGACTGTTCATCACTACATTGAATTGATATCTTGTGATAATCCCCCTTAGGGCGTTCTTTTTAGAATTCCGAATTTTTGAATAAATATTCTCTGAACTTTTTTCAAGATCAAAGTATCTAGCATCGTCTGAGTTTTTAAATGAAGCCTTCAGTAACTGTTTGACTTGTGATCTAGAAGCTGCAACTTTTGCAATAGCGGTGTTATTTGGAAGTGCTTGCGTCGAGTAGAGTGTCGAAATTTCATTGATAAGCAAGTCATAGAACAGGCCCTTCTGTTTCGCTTCGCTATAGAGCTTCTTAAATGCATTTTGGTTAACTGCGTAGGTCGCTTTTTGATCCAGACCGGTCATGTTATCAAATGTATCTGGTAATGATATGAATTGTTCTTGATCTTCGTGCACATGATGTTTGCTCTTGATATGGACACCACTGAGAATGCTGTACAAAGTTGGTGTTTCGATCTCATCCTTTGGATCGACTTCTTTATGAGAAGCATGCTGGAATAAAATATTTTTTGAGTTATTTTTATTGCCCATTGATGTGAAGTCCGAGCGTAGGCGCTTTTCTGCGTCTTGGCCTCTGTTCACTCGTCCGAGATTAATTGTCTCTCTTCCTGTTGAGATAGGAAAAGTAGCAATATTCAAATCTTTCTCTCCGAAGAAAAATCTTATATTCCCATCAATAGTAATGTATATATTGGTATCGATATCCAGCTTTAAATCGTAAGGAATCGAAGAACGGTAGCGAGGATGATGCCCAATAACTTTTTGATCTTTCTCAGTGGAGATATCAATTAATTGATCATTGATATCTCCACTAAGAGCCAGTTTGATCGACTGATTGCCATTAAGCTCATGTCCCTCTTTGCTTGGAGTAGCACTTAACTTGCGCTCATAAACGACACTTGAGTAGGTCTCTTTAACGGCATCATAGAAATCATTCCAGTTGTCATTTCTTGATGGTACATTGGCCATCATGCCACCGAGTAGTGGAGTGCGAATTCGTCGATTTTGCCAAGTATGTTTTAAAAGCTTCTCAAACGAATCATAAGCTTCAGCAGATACTAAAGAAAAATCATCAATGATTACGTGGGCCTCTGTAATTTCAGCTGTGTCTTGGGCCTCTTGAGCGGCCTTACCGGGCTCTATCCAGAAATTTGATAAGCCAGTAAATGATGGTTGCTTCTGTTGATTCTTGATTCGAAATCCATACTCACCAGAATAAAATTTTGCAGGATTAATGATGGTTGGAAGGCTCTCTTTTTGCAGGCTTGTTAATTGACTGGGATTGATGATCTGAATGGAAGTAATGTATTGTGATAACTCGCCTGCACTAGCATTGGTTGCTACTTTTTCTACTTTAGTTACTGTTGCAGTTGCATTGCTTTGCGTGTTTAAGGGTGTAATGATTTGGTCCCATTGGACTTTGTTTGTGTCACTAGAATCCAAGGGTAGAAATTTATCTGGTGCTGAGGACTCAATCTTGTTATTGGTGAGAGTTGCAAGAGTGCCAAGTTCAGCCACGGGTTCTAAATTTTTGTCAACGACTTCAACAATGAAATCTTCTAGGAGATTGGCTTCTTCCGTAAGGACTTCAAATGAGGCAGAAAGATTAGACTGAATGTCAGCTTGTTTTGGCTTAAAGCCAAAACTAATGCTTGGAACTTGTTCCTTATTAGCAGCATTAAAGTTTTTCATGAATGACAAGTACTGCTCTTTATCAGGCGTTAATGTCAGAGGTGCTTTTCCGACATCTATTTTCACTTTATTGGCATAAACCACGGATTCAATACTCCTATCGGCTGGTGCTATTCCGGTTTCGATGTATGTGCTGTTTGGCGCAGATAATGCGATTTCAGCATCTTTAGGTTTTGCAATCGCAAGAGTTCTATTGGTGATGAGTTCAATATTCTCTCTGATCTTTTGGCCTATCGGGCTTTCTTCTTTGACCTGGTCAAAAACTGATTGCTTGATATTATCGCGAATTTGACTCAAGTAATGAGCATTACTAAAGTCAAAAACTTGATAGTAGTTATACAAAGGATTGGCGCGATTGGTGAATTTTTTGTAATCAGTTAAGATTGATGATCTTGCGTAGAGCCAGCCTGTACTATCAATTTTGACTGATGATCCAGGTTCTCCTTTGAGCGTAGACGTATCGAGAGTCTGAAGATTGAGATAGATAGGTTGTTCGAGGCTTACTTTGAGTTGAAGATGTTGAGGATCTGATGTTTTCGAGTTGATCTCCCCCTCATAGCCAGATAGATCAACAGCCGCGATAGCTTTGTAATCGATTAGTCGAGCCTTGATTGATCCTTGTAGTCCATCTATATCATCCCTGCTCACTTTGACATCTTTAGTCGTCCCTGAGTTCTCATTAGCAGTCGTTCTAGATTTGAATGATGGCCTGAATAATTCTCTGGCTGAGCTGCTGCTTAGTAAGTCTGCTAAAGTAAGATCTTGATTATCGGCTTTTTTATTATCTAATCCATACAATGTTGGGGATACCTTCATATCACCTTTAACACCTAAACTCACACTTGCTCCAACACCAGGCCAACAAATACCAAAACATCCTCGTGGCATTAAATTGACACCAGCACCAACTGAAATTCCTGCTTTGACCTCGAGCTTGGTTTCATTGAGATCCATGGAAGCTCCCTTGATCAGCATATTTCCAAAATTACTAATCATGTTCTCAGGTTCTTCTACAGTTTTATAAATATCATTCATACTTATAAATGCACCTACTTTTGTTTTCATATCAAGCGAAGTGTCAACTTTGTAATTAACTGAGAAAGGGTAACTTGAAGTTTCACCCTTTGTATTGGCTCCTAATTTTAAACCTAAATCAACAGAAGCGATTTCAAATTTCTCTTCTGGCGTTAGGAAAATATTTTTAAGCAATCCACCAATGTTGTTGAAAACAGGGAAATTTAAATTCGCATACATGCTGTTTGTTGTGGATGAACTTGGTTTTTCTTCTCCGTCTTTCGGGGTCATAGTCGGCAGACCGTACTGATCTTTTAAATTTGATGCCGATAGTGTTATGTTGTCACCAGCACTTGTTTGATTGAATTCATCTTCAGGCTCTTCTTTGTTTGCATTGAGTGAATAAGATAAATCCGGTAAGGGAATAGATGTTGCAGCTGATCCCGCTGCGCTGGCAATGGTTTGAATATTGTCAACAAATTCTTGCGCCTTAAGCACAACAGGTGTCATTGCAGAGAATGAATTAGGACTAGCCAGAGAAATAAATTTATCGATCAGTTCAACAACTAAAACATCGGAGTAATCTTTACGAGGATTTCCCTCGAAATCTTTTACGAAATTAATGACGTCTGAACGAATATCAATACGCCCATAAACTGGTAATTTATTGAATATAGTTACTGATTTGGTCAGATCATTTAGCGGCCCTTTTGCGTTTTCAGTGAATTTATTGATTCCTTGGGCAATGGGGGCGATGGCTTTTGATATTTGCCCCATTTCAAGGGTGATATCTTTTGCAAAAACTTCAAGATTTCTTTTGGACTCACTCTTGGCATCATTTGAATCAGAGATGTCGGCGGATTGATCTTGATATTTAAAGAAACCGTAGGGAATTTTTAGTGATCCAACCTTACCACTCACTTTTAGACCGAAATCATTGACCTTGACGAAGCCTAAATTCAGTGGCTCTCCCGTTCCTACTTGCCCTAAGATAGATCCAAACTGCCAGCTGTCTTCAGCAATATTATTTGAACTTAATTGACTAAAATTCTCTTCTTTTTTGAGATTTTCTAGGTCTTCGATCGATGCTTGGAGATCATCCTCCTCCTGAACATCTCCTGCACTAATATTGATGTATTGCAGAGGCCCTGGCATTCCTTTGAATCCTAAGGAACCTGTGAGCCCAAACAAGGT
>MDSW01126573.1_pt1 | contig 14580 bp, 11 predicted proteins | sample 811171 | NCBI WGS metagenome assembly MDSW01 (sample SAMN05326641, study PRJNA326480) | marine metagenome | isolation source: seawater | place: Atlantic Ocean: North West | collected 2012 | reverse complement strand
TCAGGGCGCTTAGATCAGCCTGGAAGATCGTCTGGTTTGCAACCAGAAGGCCGGGGGTTCAAATCCCCCAGCGTCCACCACTGTTAAGCAGTCATTAGCCCGGTTTCTGGTCCTGTTGCGTATTCCATTATCCCTATACAGTCCTGCAGATTGAAACTATTAGTTAACCAATCATCTAGATCTTTCACCTCGATTAGATTGACCAAATCCTCCCTTCTAGAGTCGAAGAAACTCCATGAAAACTCTAGAGTGTCATCTAAAAATAAATCTCTATTCTGTTCAATGATTTCGTTTATTTTGAAATTATCGGAGAATTTTGCCCCCTGGCTCTCGACTGAACCACTGATAATTCCACACCCTAGATCCGTATTCACAACGCACAATGCAATTTCCGGCCTAGAAATTTTCAGTTTCACAATTGCCTGATAGCAGTTTCCCGATTTCCGTATATCTGCACTCAGTTGGTCAGGGGGACTGCAATCATGAGTGACTATTACTCCATTTTCGTTCAGAATCTCCAGTGAATTGATTATGTCCCTAAATACCTGATTTTTTTCATGCCATCCATCGATGAACACAATATCGAACTTCTTTCCTAGTCTTCTTATTTCAGAGAAGGCCTCATCTGAATTCATATGATAATTCAATCTCTGAGGATCAAAATCCGGATGAACTACGGAGTCACAGCATTCTTTGTATTTGATATCAATTTGATCGTATGTCCAACCCCCGTTTACTCCAATTTCTAGGTAACTCTTGAGGTTGAGATTTTTCACTAGATAGTTAATGATGTCAAATCTTCTTACTCTGTATTTCGCCATATTGCTACATCTCAGAGGGTTTTGATATTCAACATTATCAGTTTTCACATAAACAACAAATCAAAAAATGTCTAACAAAACTAGACTGTGTTCATTATTCTAGTCTAGTTCTTAACCACTGATGGAAAATCCCCTCATCATCTCTTCTCAATGCATGATCTACTTGTGATTGTAACCAAGTCATTGGATCCCCACTGTCGTACATTTGGAAATTATCTAGTTTAACTGCATTTAGACCTCCGAAATCAATCAAATGCTTCAACAATTTGATAGACTGCATTTCTCCGAACTCGGAAGATGGATATTTAAGTAAAATTTCTTCGGTATTATCGGGAAAAATATACCTTCCACATAGGACGTATTTACTAGGGGCACTTTCCAATGGAGGTTTTTCTTCTATATCAGATACCATTTCATCGGAGAGTCTAACCACTCCATATTTGCTAATTTCATTTCCTTCAACAGGATACACTCCCACATTCGGAATCCCTGTTTCTTCAAATCTTTCAATCAACTGTTTTGAGGCATTGGAACCCATTTCTATGCTGTGATTTATTGGGCCATAGTGCTTATCGGTGATTACCATATCTCCTAGTAATACTAGGAATGGCCCGTCTATTTGCCCAATTGCGACAGAAATTGCATCACCGACTCCGCCCGGTACTTTCTGTATATGGGGGAATAAATTTATTCCATCAAGATGCAATCTGATTGCATCTCTAGGAATTTCCGGCCTTATTTCTGGGCCATGAACATACTCATTTTGGAGAAATTCTTCTAGAAAGCTCCTCTTTTTTTCTGACAGAACCAGGTGAATATTTCTCACTCCTGAATTTGCTGCCTCAAGTATCAGATGATTGATGAGGGGAGTATCTACCAAGGGCAGTGTTTCTTTGGGCGCATAGAGACTGGCTGGAAGCATTCTAGTTCCCAATCCGCCTGCAAGAATTATCGCATCCGTGACCTCTGACATGGCTATTCGTCAACACTCGACTCTTTCAAGAAAGCGCACAAACGCTCTGAACTAAATTCCTCGCGGTGGTAAAGTGAAAAGCCGGTGGCTCCTCGGAGGAAGGTGGAAAAGGTCACTATTATTGTCCCAGTAAAGGACGAAGAAGTAGGATTGGAATTTCTTTTGAGAGATTTCCGATCATCCCCAATAAAGCAACTATATGATGTACAATTTATTTTTGTAATAGATATTAGAACTAGTGACTCTTCCAAGAAAGTCGCTTCAGAGTTTTCTGACAATATTATCGACCAAAAAGAGACTACTGGAAAGGCCTCAGCAGTAAAGCAGGCAGTTGAATCATGGAAGAAAAATCCTACCTCTAAGGTCATATTTTTAGATGCCGATGCGTCATACTCTTTTGACTCGGTGATTAAGGTCTTAGACTCACTTGACAATGATGTTGATGTGGTTTCTGGGTCTCGATTTTTATCTAACAAAAAATCTCCCAAGGGGATGAGTAGACTACACATTATCGGTAATCGTGCACTTTCTATGATTTCCAGTATTAGGAACAGGAGAAGAATTTCGGATCTTTGTACTGGCCTGTGGGGGTTCAACTCACGTTCTCTTCTGAAAATGGAACTTATGTCCAAGGGGTTCGATCTAGAGGCAGAGATCGCGGGACTGGCAAGGAAGAAAAATCTCAAACATTCAGAAATTGAGGTAAATTGGAGCCAAAGAAAAGGAGGGACAAGTAAACTTAGATCATTAACCGACGGCTTCATCATTTTTCTTCGAATAATTAGGACTTAACTCCAAACCAGCCACTTACCGACTCATTTGGGCTAATCATTGAATTCGGAATAATCAATGCACCAGGATTTGTCACAACGTTGCATCCCAATTGACTATTATCTCCAATCAACGCTCCAAGTTTTCTAAGCCCCGAATCAACAATTTCTCCATTTTCTAGAGCAACTCTTACTTCTCTTCTGTCATTTCTAACATTGGAAAGTTTAACCCCAGCCCCGATGTTTACTCCGAATCCAAGAATAGAATCTCCCACATAATTGAAGTGCGGAGCTTTAGAATTAGGAAGGAGAATAGAGTTCTTAATCTCCGATGAGTGTCCAACGACCGCTCCTTCGCAAATCCAACTCCCCTTTCTCAGATAGGCCGAATGTCTGATTTCAGCATTTGCTCCGATGTAGCAAGGCCCTTCGATTTGCACGAACTCTCCGATTCTTGCTTCAGGATGAATAAAAATACCATCCTCCGCATCATCGACTCTCATCAATTGGGAAATCAAACCGCTGTCTTCTGAAGATAGAATTAACCAAGGTTTTTCATCATCTTCCCATATTGGTACGCTGTCTATGGCTATTTTTCTAAGCCCTGGAAAAATTGTCGTCAAGAGAACCATTGACTGCTAGAAGGGAGAATCGCGGATAACTGTTTTCCGAGAGTTCGCCCCTCGCTGATTAATGATGATTCTGAATATATTATTCGTTCAACTATTTCCGGGGTCCTTTTCATAAACTCGAGTCAATCCGACAGATTGATGTGCGGCATTTATGGTTGCATTTCTCATGATGCTTCAGCTCGCGTTCTGGAGGGGCTAAGAAAGCTGGAATATAGGGGATACGACTCTGCAGGTTTAGCAGCCATATTCTCTGAGAAAGAGGACCCCATAGAAACAGAGAGGACTACGGGATATGTCTCAGACTTAGTTCTAAAGGCAAATGGGAGATTTGATGGCGCCAAGATTTCGATTGGACACACTAGGTGGGCAACGCACGGAGGGGTGACTGATTACAATGCTCATCCTCATAGCAGCGAAGATGGTATGTTAACAGTAGTTCATAATGGAATCATTGAGAATTCCGTGGAACTTTCTAGCAAAGTTTCGAAGCTTGGGTACAATCTCTCTTCTGAGACCGATACGGAGGTAATCGTTCACCTCCTAGATCACGAATTGAAGACTCAAGCAGATGGGAAGGGCCATTTGGATGCTTTCTGTGCAGTGATTTCCCAACTTTCTGGATCTTGGGCAATAGCTGCCATGGCTTCCGGTCTAGAGGGCATTCTCATTTCACGAAAAGGGGCACCACTGGTCATAGGGAGGAGTCAGGATAGCATTTCCGTATCTTCAGATGTTCAGCCTTTCTACGGCGCCTGCTCAGAAGTTGCATACATGAAAGATGGCGACAACTTCTTGCTTACTAAGGAAGGTGTATTTTCACAAATAGATTTTGAAACTCCCGAATTCGAACCACTTCAAGGTGTCTACGATGAAGAAGACCCAGGTAATTTCCCGCATATGATGCTTAAGGAAATCCACGATCAACCAACTGCTCTTTCTAATGCTCTGAGCGGAAGGATTAGTGCCGATGGACTCCGTTCCGAACTAAGTGGCTTCGAACTTTCCCCAGACCAAATCAAGAAATTAGATAGAATTAATCTGGTTGCTTGCGGTACTGCATATTATGCATCCGAAATAATTTCCTCATATATCAGGCAACTTACAGGAATAAGATCAGAGTCATTCATTGCAAGCGAATTTCCCGCAAAATCTGTTTGTTCTAAAAATACCTTAACTATAGGAGTTTCACAGTCGGGAGAGACTAAGGACACTCTTGATGCTCTCTTCGAGGCAAAGAAGTTCGGTAGCCACATCAGTTCAATTTGTAATGTAATAGGTTCAACAATGGCCAGATTAACTGGCAACGGAGCCTATCTTCACGCCGGCCCCGAGTACGCTGTCGCCTCAACCAAGGTCTTCACAAATATGGTTGCCGTAGGCCTACTTTTTGCTCTAACAATTTCAAACATAAGCACTCAAGAACGTAAGGATATAATCAAGGATTTACGGAAACTTCCCAATATAGTTTCGAGCCAACTGTTGGACGAAGACAACTCTATTTCTGAAGCAACAGAGCTGATAGTAAACTCGGAACCTCCAATTTTCATAGGCAGAGGGGGGCTTTCTTCTTACCTAGCCAAGGAAGGTGCACTAAAGATGATGGAAATCTCCTACATTCCTTGCCTTTCCCTACCGGGTGGGGAACTAAAACATGGCCCTATCGCACTAATCTCCGAGGGTTCCCCGGTAATTGCCATAGCTCCTACCGATTCAAAGCTTAATCTCATGGAATCTAGTATCAGGGAGTGCAAAAGTAGAGGCGCTAAGATAATTTTGATTACCGATAATGAAGGTCCCATAACAGAACTAGCAGATATCCTGATACAGACAAATTCTACTCATCCTGAACTGTCTCCACTGGTTAATGTAATCCCGATACAGCTATTGGCTTATCACGTTGGAGTTCAGAATGGCGTAAATGTCGATCGTCCTAGGAATCTGGCGAAGTCAGTCACTGTTGTATGAGTCACCTAATTGGGCCCCAGTTCACCTAATTGGGTCCCAGTTCTGGTATCTCTGTCCCGAAACTGCTTGGATGTGGGCTAGAATTGAAATCGCTATTCCCTTGGCTACGAATCTCCCTTGTCTGGAAATCAGGATTAGAAGAATAGCAACAATGGAGACTGACCGAATACTATAGTCTAATCCTGGATTAAATGAAAAGTAAATTAACGAATTCAATACAAAAAAAACTGCCGCCCAAGGAAAAAAGACGTATAGAAAAAGTGCGTTGAAGATTGCTATCCTTGACTCCTTTCTCGGTCCAGAAATTGCTAAGTCAGCATTTTTCAGCAGTGCCAAGGAAAGTCCTTGCGCCCTTCTAACTGACTCCATAAATGTCCTATCTGGGGATCCTTCGAATCTCCTGAACGTCAACCTCTGATCTACAATTGATCTATGGCCACTTCGTATTGAGAAAAATCCAATTTGCGCGTCATCAGCATTCATTCTCTCGTTCAATCTAAATTTGCCCAGTGCAGAGGTCTTCCACGCCAGAATACTGCCCTCCAGAACGGGGGTTGAGTCAATTTCGGACTCGCTGACTCTAAGCCAGTTGGACTTCCCTCTGTAGTAGTCATTGAATCCGGAGGTATGTTGGGGATTTTCCCTCTCAATCCCTGAGACCACGCCTATGTCCTCCTCATCCATCCTCGAACTTACTATCTCCAACCACCCAGGAGCTACTTTTGCATCTGCATCAGAGATAACCATAATTTCAGCCGAAATCTCCTCCATAACTCCGTTCAGTGCGATATTCTTTCCTCTGACATCGAAACTCATTATCCTCCATCTGGATGATTCTAAAGAGGATTTGTCAAGAAACTCTCGCGCAATTTGCTTTGTCCGATCGTCCGAATCAGAGTCGGCGACAATCATACTTACGAATGAGTACGGAAGAATCTCTTCTATGATGGAAGATAGCTTCCTTTCCACATTCGCACCCTCATTCCTCATTGGCAGAACCACGCAAATTTCTCTATTTGTAACGCCATTCTTATCTCGTTCGGGAGACTCTATTTTCCGTGCTTTCATTATGGTCCAGTAAAATATTGGACCCATAATTAGTAGAGAAAAAATGATTTGGGCCGACTCCATTGACTCTGCAAACCACTCCATTGTTTTACTACAATCAAACCATATACATATGCGTGGCGGGAGGGAATGTCAATTATGTCCAATATTTGGGAATTGGAACATGTGGTCGTAACTCCAAGTAGGAACGAGACTGTTTTCCTCCCCAAATTAGTAGAATCAATTGCCAACCAGTCTTTGATTCCTTCGAGATGGATAATTGTCTCACATAACTCTGAAGATGAGAGTAGAAACTTTCTGGAACAAATTTCTGAAAAGTTTGATTGGATCTCTGTGATCACTGTTAATGATAAAAATAAGAGAAAAAGAGGGGCCCAAATTGCCAACTTGGTCAATCAAGGCCTGGTTTCATCCGGACAAAATTGGGATTTCTTTTCAAAAATAGATGCAGACATGGTCTTACCAAGTGATTATTTCGAGCAAATTCTATCTAAATTCGAATCTTCAGAAAAACTTGGAATTGCTAGTGGGACCTGTTATACTATTTCCAGAGGTAGAAAAAGAATCGAGAAGGTAACTAATGATCATACTAGGGGTGGTTTGAAGACATACAGAAGAAAATGCTTCGATGAAATCGGAGGAATTAGAGAAATAGATGGTTGGGACGGAATTGATAATATCATGGCCCAAATGGAGGGGTGGGAGACTCAGTCATTCTCCGATTTAGAGGCTCTTCATCAAAGAATTACCGGATCCCACTCAGGAATAATTTCTGGATGTTTTGAATCGGGTAGATTCGCCCATTCAATGGGTTACTTCCCACTATTTTTGATTGCTAGATCCATACATAGGATGGCCAGTAAACCATTATTTATTGGTGGAATTTCTATGTTTATGGGCTATTCATATTCCGTTTTTACTAAACAACAAAGACTTACCGACCCCGAAGTCGTCTCATTTCTCAGAAAAAAGCAGAAAAATAGACTAAAACCATGGTGATTAGAATTCTAACCGCTCCCAGCGTCACTCAGAAATACTCTAACCTCTTCCAAGTACTGTGGATGAAGCACAAATAGACAGCGATGGAAGATACATTGTAGTGAGAAGCACCTCTACAGCTCTTGCCTCAGCGTCGAATAAGTTGGGGACATGGGTAAGTATGAAGATCGAAGAGGGATGGTCTCCTCATGGTTCGCCACAAATACATCACGATGGCGAAAAATTCTATCTTATCCAGGCAATGATGAAGACTTGAACCGAGCTCCTTAATTCTAATGACACATAATCGTTGAAAGCCTACTTGTAAACGCGATAGCATGGCGAAGGGGGGGTGGTTAAGATCCAGACTCCTCCGATGGTGTAGGTCAGCTTATAATTCCAGCAACTACGGTTCCTCATTACGACGCTCAAGATTTTCCTCTCTAATATTCAAGGACGCAGCCTTTCTGGATATTTCTGCTAGAAGCGCAATTAGGATGAAAAAATTCTCACTTGCCTCATCTATATACCGGAAAGCTAGAGATCAAGGTTGGGTACTTAGAGACCACCATGAAAACCAATTTAAAGCAGAGTTCAATACAGGAAATTGGCTTGAAGCATATCTAGTATCTAGTTCTGATTTATCGCAAGAAGGCGGATCAAGAAAAGAAAGAGTCGTAGAGAGGATATCGAAACTTACCGAGGTGGAAAGAGTACAAATTATTCAGAAAATTTCGGAATCTCAGACCATTGGAGATGATTTAGCAAAACTATTGCCATGGAAGCCAAAGAAGATTCAACTGGGAAATCAACCTGACTCATTCTATCTTCTGTCTAATGAAAAATTACAAATCGACCGATATAAGAGAGAACTTTCTAGAATTAGAGGCTCTGCCTCATTCAGGTTGGGAAATTTACTATCTTCTTCAATTCGGAATCCATTCAGAATACTCTCTCTGCCATTTACCGTTCCAGTATTATTTTCCAGGATCGTCAGAGAAAGACTAGGCTATTTGGGGAGGGGGGATGTTGATCTATACCCTATAGGGACTAGAATCGGGGAAAACAGAGATAGTATTGTTTTATTCCCGACCAATGGTGTTGGATTCGGACATTTCACTCGTCTTCTAGCAGTAGCAAAAAAGATTCAGAAGTCCAATCCAGATCTAGAGGTGGTGTTCTTCACTACTATGCCCACTTTGCATATTTTATCCGATTTCGGATTCCCCTCTTACCACGTTTCCGGGAGATATAGGTTCAATGAAATGGATCCAAATGTCTGGAACTCATTATGTGAAGAGATGTTGAATATGGTATTTTCAATACACAGGCCTAAGGCATTCGTTTTCGATGGTTCATTTCCATATAGGGGGATGCTGAATGCTATTAGATCTCAAGATGATAGTATGCTGAAAGTTTGGCTAAGGAGGGGTTCGATTCGCCCTGGATCAAGAAATATTCCTGTAGATAGCATAAATCATTTCCATGCGTTAGTTAGACCTGGAGACTCCGTAGGAATGGATTCCGAAGACGAATTTGATCACGGAGTCTCTTTAGTGAGATGCAATCCAATTCTTCTCATGGAAAAAGATGAGATGGAGCCTAGGGGGACATTGAAAAACAGAATGGGTATACCTTCCGAGGCATTAGTTTGCTATGTTCAATTAGGAGCAGGCAAAATTAATGATATAGACTCAGAAATTAGAATAGTTCTGGATTCCCTTTCCAATCACTCAAATGTATATGTTGTAGTGGGGGAATCTATGCTTGGTGAAAGGATTGAATCGGAATATGAAAGACTTAGGATACTGAGGGATTATCCCAACTTCAGATATTTTCAAGACTTCGATTTCGCCGTAATGGCTGGGGGTTACAACTCCTTCCATGAGGCAATTCAATCGTCATTACCTACAATCTGTCTACCAAATATGAATACGGGCAGGGATGACCAACTTGCCCGCTCTTCTGTAGCAGAGGAAGCAGGATGTATGGTCGTAATCAGGGATAAGAATCGTAAGGTCATCCAAGCAGCAATAGATAGAATCGTAGAAACCGAAGTTAGAGATAGGATGAGAAACAATTTTCAACTTCTTCATAGGGAAAATGGGGCGTCTCAGGTTGCTGATTGGATCGTCTCTCAAGCAATATCAAACTAGAGATCCTGCCAAGATGAAGTTAACTGAGAATGAGCCCTCTTCGCTTCTTCAGAAAGAAGGAAATTTTCCATATTCCAACATTCTACTATCTCCTCCTCCTCCCTCGTCATAGTTGGAATAAAATTAGAGATTTTTTCGGAAACTGAAAATCTGTAACTCTCAGGTACCAAACTCTTCGATGGAGAATACCAACTATCGAGAAAATCTAAATCCAACTTCATATCCATTCTATTCCTAAGTTTTCTCAAGAATGGATATTTCGAAACATCAACTCTTTGAATTGAATAAGTCACAACATTCTCATGACTAATGGGATATGCGGAAAGACGGATTTGAACCTCGGTACTGCTTCTCATCATCCCCTCTAAATCAACCTCTCTATCTGGAAATAGTGCCACTGACAACAACTCCTTTCTGAAACACTTCCAACACCTCATGCAAGGTTTCCCTTTCTTACCTCTAATACAAGACTGTGATACTTCGCCTAGAGGGGATGACTCAACAATTATTGAGGTCCCAACCTCACTGACTCCTCCGACAGGAAGGGACATCTGTAATCCTGCTGCAGATAGCAATGTTCCATAGAACCTCATATGCGATCCATTGGGATAGTCTATGAATTTTTCATGACCTATGCCATAAGCCGATTCTAGTACGGTGCCAAAGGCTATAGAGCCAATCCCTAACTTTTCTGAAAGTAGGATTAATGGAATGGCATGAGCTAAATCACTTGGAAAACCAACCGGCTTTCTTAGATATTCCAAATCACAATCAATTACTTTCACATCATACCCTATCTGCCCCAGTAGTTCGCAATTCTTCAATGGCGCATCAGAATCGTACATTGTATTCCCTCTCATCGGCCTGTTCATGAATACGGGCACAGTTTCGCCTGGCATCACACTCAATGCAGCTGTAGAATCTGCACCCCCGCTGAATGCTAATCCCGGCCTCGCTCTACTGGGGGGGCTATAGGGAGAAATGCCAGGATTTGCATTGGAACGAATTTTGTATTTGCTCAGTACTCCATTTGCAGACTCTAGGAAACTCTCACTGACCTCCATAGGAAGGTGTAACTCCTTCCCAATAAACTGATGACACAATAGAATTGTTGAAAGTCCAATTAGATCAGGGTGGATTTCATCAACCCCAACTCCTTCAAGGTCAATTCTTGCCTCATTATTGGCAAGTCCGATTTTTGACGACGCAAGAAAAGAGACATCAGCCTCGTCTGGAAGAAGAATAAAAATCAAGTTGTCTCCGTTTTGTTCCAGTTCGACTCGCATAAGATCACTAATTCTCTGATAAGAACCAACTTACTGTTTCATTAATCCCGTCTACAAAGCTAATTTTTGGCTCATATCCTAGTGTATCTCGTATTAATGACAAATCAGCAAGAGAATCTTTGATGTCACCACTCCGCGGCTCCCCGAAAATTGGCTTAATTATTCTCTTGGAACCTAGTGAATGGTGTATTGACTTGTTAATAGTTTCAAAAACAGAATTTATCGAATGAGTCTTTCCACATGCTACATTGAAGTTTTTTCCATATGCTCTTGGAGCATCACCGAATAGTGCTAGGATATTTGCGTCTACAGCATTCTGCACATATGTGAAATCTCTTGTCTGCTCCCCATCTCCAAAAATTGTAGGACTTTTTCCTTCAACAATGGCCTTCATGAAAAGTGGAATAACCGCAGCATAAGCCCCTTCAGGAGACTGTCTAGGGCCAAAGACATTGAAGTATCTCAGACCAATAGTTTCCGTACCGTGAATTTGATGGAAAACTCTGGCATAGTCCTCGAATGTAGATTTAGTTACAGCATAAGGAGATAGTACATTCCCTGTCTTTCCCTCCATCTTTGGCATGTCCAAGTTATCCCCATACACGGACGAACTAGAAGCAAAAACGAATCTCTTTATCGAAAATTTTTCACAGCTAGAAAGAATATTCAGACTTCCTGAAATGTTAACTTCGTTAGTCCTGGTCGGATTTTCAATCGATCTGGGAACAGAGCCCAATGCTGCTTGATGACAAATATGCGTACAACCCTCCAAACTCTCTTCAATTTTCTCTTGATCTCGGATGTCTCCTTCAATAAATTTGAATCCATCTAGATCAATTAGATGCTCAATATTCTTCCTAAATCCCGTAATTAGGTTGTCATAGCACACAACTTCGTGATTGAGGCCTAGAATCCTATCACAGATGTGGGATCCAATGAATCCAGCCCCGCCTGTTACCATTACTCTGTGCATCTATCTCCGTACCCCCCTGTCTATTTGCGCCGAAAGGACCCGTGAATACATTTCGCCAGTTTTTTTTGCCATTCTAGCAACAGAAAAACGCTGCCTAGATATTTTTCTTGAGTTTCTACCTATCTCTTCCAGATTTTGCCTAGAAAGTAAATCCACTATCGCAACACCCAACTCTTCGGCTGAAGATGAATCTACTAAAATTCCAGTTTCACCGTTAATGACCACTTCGGGAACGCCTCCGACAAGAGTGGAGACAACCGGAACTCCAAAGCCCTGAGCCTCAATAAGTACGTTTGGCATTCCTTCCGTGATTGATGTAAATAGGAAAACATCCATACTTTGCAGCCAACTCCCTACATCTCTAGTTTCACCAACTATCTTGATAAATTCGTCTAACTTGGAATTCTCAACCCAACTTCGAACGGTTTTTTCCATTCGTCCCCCTCCAACAATGATTCCTCTGATACTGGAATCAACTCTCCTAGCATTTTCGAAAGCCTCTATCCAAAGCTCCGGCCTCTTCCCTGCTTCAAGTCTGAATAATCCCCCAATGATTTTATTCTCCTTTGAAAATCCAAAACTTCTAATCTCTTCAAGAACACTCTTCGATTCCATTCTAGACTGTATTTCATTGAAATCAACCCCATTCTCATTTAGGAGAATTTTTTCTGAATCTAGTCCTATCCAATCTGCATAACTTTCCTTTCCAGCATTGCTATTTGTGCTAAGTTGGTATTCGCCACTTGAAAATATTACTCTAAAGCAGTTTCTAAGATACGGTCTTTTCCTAAGGTGTAACTCTGTTTTTTTATCAGGCCTCATAGATCTCGCAGATCCAAGAACAACGGGGACTCCAGTAAGGGACGCAGCTAGACAGGATGTCAAAATAGTCTCATCTTGCCATGCATGGACAATATCCGGACGATGTTCTGAGAAATGTAAGATAAGTTGACAAACTTTTATTCTAATATTACTCTCTAGCAAATCTAGAATTTCTGAAGATTCATCAATAATATCATAACCAGCGGCATCTTTTCTTTTAGTGTCTATCTCGTCCAAATCATAAACTCTATTCTTCAGCCCTCTCAAATCATCTAAGTAATTGGTCTGGCCCTTACGACTTTGCATTCTATGAACTGAAAGAAAACAGTCAAACTCCTTGCTTTTTTGCATATGCTTCAGAGTCATTGCCACCTGCCTCTCTGCCCCACCTCTATCCAATGATGAGGAAATCAGAAGACATTTCTTCTTCCCCTTCCTGACCTTCCTCTTTTTGGCAGATTTACGAATAAATTCTCTGGAAACAAGTTGTGTTACCCAAATAGAATCATCTAGTTCCAACATTTCCTTAATCTCACTCGGATCTGTGTTAGTTATCTCAAGAATTCTCCTAATTTCATCACCTAGTGATGACTCCATCGGGTCTATATCCGCTGATGATAGAATCTCCCAAGCACTCCCTAAATCTCCCAATCTGAAATTGATGTTCGCGACCTCTTCCGTAAAAGATCGCTCCGCTTTCCTCGATTTAGAACTCTCAATGAGACTTTCATATTCCTCTCTCCAGTGAAATTTCATCGATAATTCAATCGCCATCATTATCAAATCCGGACTTTTCTCAACCAACTCTCTAACTAATCTCCTTGACTCCTTCGCTCCCAAAACATCGTCCATCATTAATTGAGTCTCAATAAGCGACTCCCAATAATCGACTGAAGATGGCTGAATTCTACATAACTCTTCCATGATAGGGATGGCTTCTAAGAGTCTTCCCAGCCTAAATAGGCTTCTAGAAAGATGTCTTAGACCAATTTTATTTCCCGGTTCTAGATCCAAGAGTTTCCTAGACCAAATAATACAACTATCATCATCTCGTAAATTATAATGAGAACGTACACATAATTCCAATATTTTCTCCGAGACACTTTCCCCTCTCTTGCTGATATCTTCATTTATTCTCAATACTAGCGAAAACTTTCTTCCATTGTATGATGTTCTTGCAAATTCAAACAACTCCTCGGAATTGAGTAATCTGGCCCTACTCAATCTATCCCAGAAAATAGAAGATAAATCCCAGTTCCCAAGATATGAATACGATTTTGCAGAAACTAATAATGCAAATGGGTTTGCAACGTCTTCTCTTAGGATGGTGGAAGAATGCTGAATTGCACCCTCCCAATCTCTTCCCAAGTATGAATTGCCAGCAGAAATCAAAGAATTGCCAATCCTATTTTCCGGGAAACGAGAAATCAAATCTTCTGCGGACTCAAAAATCAACATATCCGGCTTTTCGTAGGTTTCAACCAAAGATAATGTCTCCAGCATTTCTTCTTCTCTATGATTCCTCCTAATTTGCTCTGATATCAGTTTTCTTGAAATCCCTATTTCACCTTCTAATGCCAACTCCAGAATCCTATCTCTGTTGGGAAAAAGGGCTTTACTAACTTCAGTATTAGAGAATTCTTGTTCCAGATCAATTCTTTCCTGAATGATTTTTGGACTTATTCTGACCTCCAAGTCCACTGATTCAATCGTTCTTCTTTTGGTCAAGATATCTACCTTTAGAACGTTGTATCGGACACTAGTGAAAATCGTTTGGTACTATTTTTCCGGCAAACCTACTGCATAGTAGTCCCATCCGGACTTCTCCAACTCATCCTTTGGAAGAGACCTCCGACCATCATAAATCCTAGCCTTTGACATTTTTTCTCCCATTGAATCCCAGAAATTAGAATTAGAAAAAGTGTAATGTTGATGATTAGTTGCTAGTACAATCAAGTCCAATTCTCCATAATCCTCATGAGATCTTGCCCAGATTGGCAAGTCTCTTTCTTCTACCAGTGGATCATGGATAAAAACCTCGTAACCATTTTTCCTGAGATGATTAGCCAATGGTTCAACAGGGGTCTCCCTAACGTCCCCTACGTTAGCTTTGTATGAAAATCCCAGTATTAGGAT
>MDSW01123878.1_pt1 | contig 14583 bp, 15 predicted proteins | sample 811171 | NCBI WGS metagenome assembly MDSW01 (sample SAMN05326641, study PRJNA326480) | marine metagenome | isolation source: seawater | place: Atlantic Ocean: North West | collected 2012 | reverse complement strand
ATGGTAATTGGTTACCATCTAATTCACTCAAGAATTCCACGTCTAAATAATGGCTCCCATAATCAATTACATTAGACACACACAAAAAACGTAAAACTCTCAACTGGATTCCAAATTCTTCATAAGCTTCTCTCTTTGCACAGTCCTCTAGAGTTTCGCCGAATTCTAAATGCCCCCCAGAAGAACCCCATGTGCCTTCACCATGGGATCCTGAACGCTTCGCCAAAAATATTAGCTCATCTTTTATTAATAGCGTTCCTACTCCAACTTTTACAGTGTCCAATTTAAACCATCCTGGTAAAATTTAGTGTATTATACTTCCTCGATTGGTATAATTGTTGGATAGATAGTATTTTGCCAGATTTGCAACCCAACTGGTCCCTTGATCTGGAAAATTTTGGAACCAATACTTTTAAATCTCAAGGACTCAATTGTACATATTCAAACGAACCCATCACACAAACAGAATTTAATATTATGAAACAACGAATACTCACAGGCATTAGGCCCACAGGGAAATTACATTTAGGCCATTACGTCGGAGCTCTGGAAAATTGGATTCGACTGCAAGAGGAATATGACTGCTTCTTTCTTATAGCTGACTACCAAGCCCTTGGAGATCACATCGACGAAATGGAAAATATCAAAATCGCAGTTAGAGATGTCGTACTAGATTGGCTAAGCGTTGGCTTAGACCCCGAAAAGTCTACATTCCTCGTTCAAAGCTATGTTCCAGAACATGCAGAATTAGCGCTACTCCTTTCAATGCTGACTCCTTTAGGAATGTTAGACAGGAATCCAACGCTAAAATCTGAAAGGGAACGTCTCTCTAACACTAGCTTATCTGTAGGGTTTTATACATACCCGGTCAGTCAAATAGCAGATATCCTGTTACCAAAAGCTCATCTAGTTCCCGTGGGAGAGGATCAACTACCGCATATTGAAATGACAAGAGAAATAGCAAGAAGGTTTAACAACCGATATGGAGAAGTTTTTCCAGAACCAGATAGTCTAGTTGGGAGAGTCGCGCGACTCATGGGAACTGACGGACAAGCCAAAATGAGTAAAAGCATTGGTAATGTTATTTATCTATCGGACGATTCAGATACAGTCAAGAAAAAAATCATGTCGATGTACACGGACCCAACTCGTTTACGAGCAACAGACCCAGGCCATGTAGAGGGGAATCCTGTATTTCAGTACCATGACGCTTTCAACAATGATTTAGAAGAAGTTAAAGATCTTAAAGAAAGATATGTCGAGGGCACAGTTGGGGATGTAGAAGTTAAACAAAAACTAATCTCTGCAGTTAATAAATTTCTAGACCCAATCCGCGACCTCCGAGATAAATATGAACACGATATTGATTACGTTGATGATTGTATTGAAAACGGGTCTGCAAAAGCGAGAGTAACCGCACAAAACACTATGAAAGAAGTTAGGGAAAGGATGGGGCTTTCTTACAGCGTGAATAGGTAAGATGTCACATTATATAAATTTTAAATGACTACGCCACTTTCTAAAAACAAAAAAACTGCCCTTATGGTAGCCAAAGAAACCGCTATCATATCAGGCGAGTACATCCTAAGCAGATTTAACACTGACCTAGACATATCTTTCAAAGGTCGCACCGACATTGTAACTGATGCTGATACTCATTCTGAAGAATTAGCAATCACCCACTTAAATTCAGAATATCCTGACCACAACATATTATCTGAGGAGTCAGATCCTTTCGACCAAGGTTCGGAATACACCTGGATTATAGACCCAATAGATGGAACCAAAAATTACGCGGCGGGCATACCTCATTTTTGCGTGGTTGTCGCTCTGGGTAAAATGGACCCTGCTACACGCACAATAGAAATAATTACAGGAGTAACATTCGATCCTGTGAGAAATGAAATGTTCACAGCAGTAAAAGGGCAAGGAGCCTATCTGAATGGTAAGCCTATCAAGATATCCTCCAAATCGAAACTGCTAGATTCAATATTAGGATTTGACCTCGGCTACGTGGACGACAAAGCAACATCTGCACTGGCAATGATTCACCAAGATCTATGGCCTGACATACAAGGTTTTAGACTTATGGGTTCTTCTGCTCTAGGACTGGCTTACGCAGCTTGCAACCGAATAGATTTGTATTTCCATCATTCATTATCCGCTTGGGACGTTGCCTCAGGATTGTTGTTGGTCAGAGAAGCAGGAGGGGAAGTCCAAACAAAATCTGGTGACCCAGCAAATATTTTCAGTGGCGGTATTATCGCCTCAAATCTCTCTATATTAGAAGATTTTAAAAATATAACGTCTTCTTCTGAATGGCGATTATTATAATCGCTAGATATTAATGAAAGAGACAGATACATAATGAACGATTTGGCCCTTCTTGTCACTACTACATCTATATGCGTAATCATAGCTTACTTGCTAGGATCTATACCTGCAGCATTCATACTAAGCAAACGTAAAGGTATAGATATTTTCAAAGTTGGGACACGTTCCGCTGGAACCTCGAATGTCTTTCGGAGTATTGGCAAAGCCAGGGGAGTGCTAGTGATGGCCATCGATATTTTAAAAGGAGCACTCGCTGTCGCTATTCCTATTTATTTCAATCTCCCTGACGCCGTGACTATACTATCCGCTTATGCCGCTATACTTGGACACTGGCATTCTGTTTTCACAAAGTTTCAAGGGGGAGATGGAATGGCTAGCATGATAGGAATCATATTTATGCTGGTACCATCTATTGCAGTAATATCAATGCTTCTAGGAATCATATTCATTTTGGTGTGCAGTAGGATGCATAGCCGAACTTCAATAGGCCTATTTGTTTGCACCATTGCTATCCTAGTACTCGGAAGATCTGGTGTTTATCCTGGGACAATCACTATAGGCCTAAGCTTCCTATCACTAAGCATAATCATCCATGCCTTGTACAAGAAGGTCAAAATTCAAAAATCTCTATCTCTAGAAGTTCCAATCGAATCCATAACTGAATATTGAGCTTATCAAAATTAACTTTATACTAAACAGGTGTCGTTAACCCCTATTTCAAAGATTTTCCCTTGTAGTAGAATTCAACTATTCATATTACCTGAGGAGCAACTAATGACAGAAGCAACAGGAGACATTCTAATTTACACACATCCAGACTGTGCTTTTTCCGCTGCAGCCAAAGCAGACTACCGCAGGAGCAAGGTACCGTATACGGAAATAGATCTTGCTAAACAACCAGAGCAAATTCCTGAACTCGTTAAATTAACCGATGGAGAAAGGATTACGCCAGTAATCGTGGAGAACGGAGCGGTCACCATAGGATACAAAGGCGGATATTGAGACTTTTAAAGATTCAAGTTTGAATCTCAAACATCCGTTCTAATAAACCCTTTACAAACTAGAACATCTGTACTATTCTATAAGTAAATCATATTAAACGAGAGGACTTAATGCAACGAGGAACCGAAACTTCAGAGAAAACTTCAGAGAAAACTTCGGCATTGGATATTGCGATCTCCAGCATAGAGAAAGACCACGGAAAAGGTGCAATTATGCGCCTAGGAGATAAAGCGGACAAGATAGAAACCCATGCCATTCCAACTGGGTCTTTAACCCTAGACCTTGCTTTAGGGGTTGGAGGGTTACCGCGAGGGAGAGTTACAGAAATTTACGGGGCTGAATCAGCTGGGAAATCAACCTTGGCAGTGCATTTCATGGCTGAAACCCAGAGAGCTGGCGGAGTTGCTGCATACATAGATGCAGAACATGCTTTTGACCCAGCATATGCTGGTCGCTGTGGACTGAACTTAAAAGACCTTCTAATAGCCCAACCAGATAGTGGGGAACAGGCTCTAGATATCACTGAACAACTCGTGACAAGTGGCGCTATAGACAGCTTAGTGATCGATAGCGTTGCAGCACTGGTACCACAAGCAGAAATAGACGGTGAAATAGGGGATACTCATGTGGGTCTCCAAGCGAGACTCATGTCTCAGGCATTGCGGAAGTTAACAAGTTCCATCAATAAATCCAACACAGCAGTAGTTTTTATAAACCAATTACGAGAAAAAGTCGGAGTTTATTATGGCAGTCCTGAAGTAACCCCTGGAGGCAGAGCTCTCAAGTTCTATAGTTCAGTTAGAATTGATCTAAGAAGAGCAGAATCCATCAAGCAAGGCTCCGAAATTATCGGAAATCGCGTACGAGCAAGAGTCGTCAAAAACAAGGTAGCTGCTCCGTTTAAAGTTGCAGAATTCGACATCATGTTTGGTACAGGAATCAGTAAAACAGGCGATTTGATAGAACTAGGGGTAACAGAAGGACTCATTAAAAAGTCAGGCGCATTCTATTCATATCAAGAGACCAAGTTAGGTCAAGGGCGAGAAGCAGCAAAAAGTTTCTTAAAAGACAACCCTATAGTAATGCAAGAAATTGAAGGCCTCTTGAGAACTAAGCAAAATGTGACAGATCAACCGCAATCAGAGTCTGCCGAAGTCACCAAATTAGCAGACGATCTTAAATTACTAACCAACAACGAATAGCTAACTACAATAATTTGAGCCTCATGATGTATATAGCCGCTCCTATGCCAACAAAGTCCCACACATTCATGAGGCTCCAGGCTAACAACAACACTCCTACATAACCTCCGACAATGGTGAACGATCCAAATACAAACATGTACTTAGATCGTTTGCCTTTGATTATTTTAGATATCATCGCAGCCACTAACCAGCCAATTATTACAGGGATTAATGCATTCACGAATAGGATATTAAAATAATTTAGGATCCAAGCCCACATCAATATCACAACGGGAACACAACCCAAGCAAGTCAAAGTTCCAAGCAATAATGAGATTTTTGTCACTTTGTACAACGGATTTATACTTATCACTGTGCATTCAATACATTTTATCCCTAGGGAATCATCGCCTACGCACCTTGAACAAATCCTATTCATGCATTTACTACAACTCAAGCTTGCTAAAGCGTTAGTATGCCTGAAACAGTTCATCCTCTAGTAGGACCTATGACTAGAATCCCGATCATACAAGAGTCTATTCAACAACACTAGAAGTTTATTATTGGTTGTTGTTTGAATACTAGAACTGAATACTCGTTTCAGTAGAATAACATCGATCAAACCTATACTAATAATCAACGCGTTAGTATCTCGCCAATAAAACATTAGTAAAGGAACAAGAGCCAGCAGAGTAATCGGAGCGGAATCAATTTTGAATATCTTAGAAAACAATGGAATTAAAAGAACCCAGATCCAGTTAGATGGGCTAAGAAACATTAAGGAGGTAAAGAGTATATAAACTCCTTTTCCTCCCTTAAATTTACTAAACATTGACCATCCATTGCCAATCAGCACGCACAGTATCCCATACAAAACAACCCATTCATCATTTGGGGGAATAATTTGATAAGAGGACGCTGCGAACAAAACAAACCTTGGAATTAATACTTTAACAATTAGATCACTAATACCTAACATCACTGTTAGCTGTGCACCGAAATTATCATATATATTATTCAGGCCAGGATTCCCATTACCCGCCAGGAAAACATCCTTTCCTTCAATCAAACGAACAATCAAATATCCTGAAGGGATAGAGCCTATTACCCAGAATAAAGTACCAAATAACAAATAGAATACATAAACTTCCATTGAATCAAATAGCCAAACGTTCAAGTCGTTCAAAAGTTTCTAAAGGAGTACCTACACTGCCAGGCAATATTTCTCCAGGATTACCCAATCCGTGAAAATCGCTACCTCCTGCAGGTATCAAGTCATACGCTTTACTTATCCTCAACAAATGTTCAATTGTATTCGAGTCATACGAACCATAATGCACTTCAATTCCGTCAAGTCCATCTTCCTTTAGTATTTTTACCCATTTAGTCATATCAACAATCTCATACGGGTGGGCTAGCACGGCAACACCTCCTACCGATTTGATTAGCTGTATTGCTTCTTGAGGGGATATTTTTGGCACTTCCGCATAAGCGAGTCCAGTTCGATTCAAGTGATTGGCGAAAGCTTCTTTAGGGACTTTGAAATATCCTGCTTCGACCAGAGCAAGAGCTATATGAGGTCTCCCCACCGTTCCTTCTCCCGCTATTTCTTGCACTCTATCCCACGTAATATGCATACCAAGACGGGATAATTTTTCAATCATCATTTTAGCTCTAATTTTTCGGCCGTCTCTGAATCCACTTAATTTATCTTGAAAAGCTATTTGATGGTAGTCTATAAAATATCCCAACATATGGATTTCATCATTCTCAATATCAGCACTCAGTTCAATGCCAGGAACGAGTTTGAGCTCTGGATAACGCTCTAGATAATCAAAAGCTTTATCCAATCCATTAGTAGTATCATGATCAGTAATAGAGAAGACTTTCGCTCCACTTGAAGCAACAACATCGATTAACTCTGTTACACTCAACCTCCCGTCAGATTCGGTTGTATGAAGATGTAAATCTGCTAACCCCATATCACTTCTTGACTACGTGGTGATACCATAGTCGCTACTGGGCGTATTCCGTACTTCTTGTCTCACGTATCACAGTAACTTTTATTTGTCCGGGATACACCAATTCCTTCTCTACTTTTTGGGCTATATTCCTAGCCAAATCCGAAGACATTAGATCATCTATATCATCAGGTTTAACCAATACTCTGACTTCTCTTCCGGCTTGTATAGCGAAGGCTTTATCTACGCCATCGAAACTAGTCGCAGCAGTCTCAAGATCTTGAAGCCTTTGTACGTACAGCTCCACAGATTCTTTCCGTGCGCCTGGTCTTGCAGCACTTAATGTATCTGCTGCAGAAACCAAAAATGATTCATCGGTATTATGATGATCATCATGATGCTCTGCAATAGACATACATATTTTAGAAGAAACCCCGTTTCTTTCTGCCAATTCTGCTCCTATTTCAGCATGTGGTCCCTGCACTTCATGGGTCAAAGCTTTACCAATGTCATGCAATAAACCACCTAATTTAGCTTCGTCTACATTAGCTCCTATCTCTGCTGCCATGATGCCAGACATTAAGCCTACTTCTATAGAATGCTTTAGCACATTCTCTCCGTAGCTAAATCGGTATTTGAGTCTGCCTAAGTGTCTAATAAGTTCTGGATCTAATCCACTTATCCCTGTATCAAATATAGCCTGCTCACCAGCTTTCCAGATGATTTGATCTATATCATCTGTTGCTCTTTGGACAGTTTCTTCAATACGAGATGGCTGGATCCTACCGTCTGATATTAATTTCTCTAAGGCTAATTTAGCTACTTCCCTTCGCACTGGGTCAAAACAAGACACAGTTACTAAACCAGGAGTGTCATCAATCATCACATCAACCCCGGTTAAGGATTCTAACGTTCTGATATTACGTCCTTCTCTGCCAATTAGTCTGCCTTTCATATCATCACTAGGGAGATGGACAACAGATGTTGTACCTTCAGACACCACGTCTGTAGACAATCGGTTTATAGCTAATGTTAAAACATTGCGCGCTACTTCGTCAGCCTGCGCCTTAAATTCTCTCTCTATGCGTACGTTCCGTCTAGCTAAATCGTACTTTAAGTCATCTTCTGCTTTAGAAACCACCTGAGTTCGAGCTTCTTCTGCGGATAATGAAGCAATATTTTCCAAGGTAGATTGTACCTCTTCTCTGACTACTTCAATTTCTTTTTGAGAAGACTCTAACTGTTCCCGTTCTGAGAGAAGCTCTTCTTCCTTTCCCTGCAATTCTGCAGACTTGTTTTCAAGAGACTCTTCCCTAAGACTATTTCGATTCTCTAAGCGATTTAATTCCTGTCGCTGTGCTTTGATTTCGTTTTCACTTTCGGTTCTTATGTTAAGTGCATTCTCTTGAGCTTCAAGGACCAGCTTGCGCTTTTCTTCTTCTGCCTGATTCAAGAGGTTGGCAGAATATTGCTTTGCATTGTCTACCAGTTTCCCGTCAGATCTCATCTTTAGGTTAAACCAAAGTGAAAAAACAGTTCCGACTATTCCAATTAGTGCTAGAACGGAAAATAGAATTGTTTCGATCACGATACCCTTCCTTATTCCGTCTATTATATTGTCTTTTCCTATTTCAATCCTAACTAACGCCCTTATTAGTGTCAAGTTAAAATAATCTAACATTTATATAATTATCCTTGAGCCAAATAGTTCATTAATTTATAATTACCTCAAAACTGACCTGTGAACTCACATAGAGGAAGTAATGCCTGAAGATTATTACAAAGTTCTTGGTGTCACAAAAAGTGACTCTCCAGAAGATATCCGGAAAGCCTTTCGTAGGAAGGCTATGGATTATCATCCCGATCGCAACAAATCAGCCGATGCGCCCGAAAAATTCAAGGAAATCAATGAGGCCTACCAAGTATTATCTGATTCCCAAAAACGAGCACAATATGATCAATTTGGGCATGCTGGGGTAAATGGTGGTCGTAATACAGGTTCTCCGTTCGAAGGATTTGAAACATTTGGTGGCTTTGGAGACATATTCGATTCATTTTTCGGAGGTTCTTCCAGACGAACTGGGAATCAGGCTACCAGAGGCGATGATATCTATACCTCCATAAATTTAACATTCGAAGAAGCAGTGTTTGGAATTGAAAAAACTCTGCAAATAACACGAATTGAATCATGTGATAATTGCAAAGGTACCCGAGCAGAACCTGGCACATCTCCAACCAAGTGTACCTCGTGCAATGGAAGTGGGCAGGTAAGACGTAGTCAGCAGAGTGTCTTTGGACAATTCACTCAGGTAGTAGGGTGCTCTTCCTGCGAAGCAACTGGTCAAATAGTAAGCTCTCCATGCAAAGAATGCGCAGGAGTAGGCCTTAATAGAGCCAACAGGAGCACATCCATTGAAATCCCTCAAGGAATAGAAAATGGAATGCAAGTTCGGTTAACTGGATGGGGAAATCATGGAAAAAATGGTGGGCCAGCCGGAAACTTATATGTAGAGACCATAGTTGAAGACCACGCTATATTTATCAGAAGAAAATTCGACCTGATTTACGAACTCCCACTGAACATGGCAGAAGCCGCTATTGGTACGGAAATTCTAATCCCCACTTTAGAAGGGAAAGACCATCCTTTAAAAATACCCTCTGGGACACAACCAGGAGATATTTTAAGTGTTAAAAACAAAGGGGTACCTCATTTAAGAGGCAATGGCAGAGGTGATATTAAAGTGATAGCAGACGTACAAACACCAGTCAAATTATCAAAATATCAGCGAGATCTTCTTAAAGAATTAAATAAAAGTTTGAAGGGAGAATCACCGGATAATCTCTCAGATAATAAATCTAACGATAATAATCTTATTAACAAAATTAAAGATGTACTAACTTGAAATTTTCTGGATAGTACTTATTTACACTAAGAGGGCATGATAATGGCATGGGATCAAATCAGCATCACAGTACCACATGAGTTTGTAGAACCTATATCGCATGTATTCGAACGCTATGGACATGGAGTTGGCATACAATCTCTAAATAAGAATGACGCACAGATAACAACCTTCCTCCCTTCAGGATCTGATTCCCGGATGGCAAGAATTGAAATAGGGGTAAATCTCGCTAAATCAATCGCTACTATGGGAGACTTGGAAATATCCCCGTTGAGTAACGAAACAGACTGGAGGAATGCATGGAAAGAGCATTTTTCAGTACTTCACATCACTGACAAAATAGTAATTAAACCTTCTTGGCTGGATTACACTGCTGCCTCACATGAAATGGTTATTGAAATAGACCCTGGGTTTGCGTTTGGCACAGGATACCACCCGACCACCCACAGTTGCCTAGCATTACTACAAACATATATCGCCACCGGCGACAATGTTCTTGATTTGGGTACCGGATCAGGGATATTATCTATCGCTGCATCAAAGTTAGGAGCTGGTCAAATAGTTGGATTAGATATAGATCCGCTATGTATCAAAGCAGCTAATCAAAACGCTAAAATGTGTGGAGTCAACGACAATACAAAATTCCAAACAGGGACATTACCATCCTCTCAATTCCATGAAGATACCTACGATTGTGTCGTTGCTAATATTTCTGCTAGGATTGGAATCCAAAAATCCCTTGAAATCATGAAGATTATAAAGCCGTCTGGCGCATTGATATTATCAGGGATAATTAATAATCAGGCTGCAGATACAATCCAGCATTACGAAACGGTGGGGTTAATCGAACAGCAATATTGGAAAGACGACTGGGTAACATTCTTAATCAGAAAACCCATTACTAAGGTTGTAAATGATGCATGACTTAAATATCAGAGACTTTGAGCTTCATTCTGTAGTAGGGACTGGCGCCGATTACGAAGTTAGATTAGCAGGCCCCATAGGGGAACCGCCCAACCTAGTCTTAAAACGCCCCAATCCTCATGCTATCTTAAAAAATTTACACAGATCTACGGAACACAGAACACAGAAGATGCTCAAATTCCATGAAGAAATCGGGAACAACATAGATGGCATCACGACAATTGTTGGATATTTCAACAACACTCCTGAAAGCACTCAATTGTATAGTGACGACCTTAGTCACGATTACACTGTAGTGTGTCAGGCTCGGGCTCCTGGTATTCCTTTGAATGCAGACGTGAGAGCAAGGATTTTAAAAGTTCCCACTGGGCTCGGACAGAATCTGTTTTCTATTTTCCCTCTGGGAATCGTTAACAAATTTGCGATAGCTCTTAAAATAATGGAAATCCAGAACAACCTTTACGAACAAGGCTATCTTTTGTTTGACCTAAATCCTCAAAATATATTCTATTCACCTAATACGTCTGAGATAAACGTAATAGACACTGCAGACTTACACAATCTAAGCGGAGATAACGACGTTAAAACTTCTAATAAATGTAAGGAGGATTTTTTCTTGGAGCTAATCCGATATTTCATAGCAGCAGAAGATATTCCCATAGAAGAATCCGGTTATTATCTTCCCAGAGGTGACCGACCTTACACAGATCAGAAATCTGAACTGATCTCCCTTAAACTTCAATTCGAACAAATGAACAGCTTGGACGCCCCTATCATGATAAATATATTATCTAAAATACAATCTAACCAATATGGAAATGTATTCGAATTCAATCAGGATATGATGGAATATTTTGCAATGGCAGAACGACGAATAGAATTAGCCAAAGAAAATCCTCAAATACTAGAAAGTTGGCATTCAGCGCGAAAGCTTTTACACCACGACCATTGGTCCAAATACGACTTCGATCCCGATCACGATTTATAACCAACTATATATCTGGAGATTCAAAAATGAATAATCATGTAACAACGCACCAAAATAATTCTGTTCATGGCGACGACTCGTTATTAACCGTAGTAATTAATGAGAACATAACGATTGACGCTGTAATGGATGGCGTTACAGACCATGGAGGAGCTGAAGCCAGCTCTGCGGTCAGAGATCGAATAGAATTGGACCATCCTATCACCTCAAATAGTATGCAGGATTTACTCAATGACCTTAATACGGAATTCTATCAAGTAGGAGGAGGGAGGTTCCTATTGACTACCGCTTCAATTGCAATCACATCTTCCTCTCATTTGTATGTTATTGCAGTAGGAGACAGCCCTGTCTACCTCATAAGAATGGGGGAATTCTCACAGCTTTCAGGAAGAATAGGCGGGTTACTAAGACTCAATTCATCCTCCGCGATAGGTGCTAAAGACTCATTAACATTCCAAACTTATGATTCCCCTGTGTCTGCAGGGGATAGGTTATTAATAGTGTCAGATGGAATAAGTGATAACCTAGAATTAAATGAAATTAAAGAATTCATGTTAGACAGCGAAAGCACTCAAGAATTATCTCAAATTTTAGAAACCACTTCCTCAGAAAGAACTCAGCGCGGAGGTACCCCTGCTTCGATGCGAGGGAGGGTTCGCAATGACGACAGAAGCATTATAGCAAGATTTTTCTAATAGAAATGTTGTTTAAAAAATTCGTATTTGATAACATTCGTTACTCATAATAAAAACAGGAGACTATTTTGGGAAGAATAAAGGTAGCTATCATTGGCGTAGGTAATTGCGCCTCTTCTCTAGTCCAAGGGATTCATCAATATCCAGAAACACCTGATAATACTAGAGTCCCTGGTATCATGCACAATAAAATCGGTGACTATAAAATAGAAGATATAGAAGTGGTCGCCGCATTCGATGTAGATAAAAATAAAGTCGGCAAAGACTTGTCAGAGGCCATTTTCTCTGAACCCAATAACACAATGAAGTTTGCGGATGTACCCAATACTGGCGTGAAGGTTCAAATGGGTCAAGTATTAGATGGCATAGGACAGTATACTGAGCATCTTGTCGAACCATCAAATCAAAAAACAACCAACATTTCTCAAGTGCTCAAAGATAAACAGGTAGATGTAGTAATCAATTATCTGCCCGTAGGCAGCCAATCTGCAACAGAATGGTACACAGAACAAATATTAGAAGCAAAATGCGCGATGGTTAATTGTATACCAGTATTCATAGCGAAAAATCCTTATTGGATTAACAAATTTAAAGAGACTGGTGTTCCGATTGTAGGAGATGATATCAAATCACAAGTAGGTGCAACCATCTTACATAGGGTTTTGACTAGGCTTTTCGAAGATAGAGGCGTTACTGTAGATAACACTTATCAGCTGAATTTTGGTGGTAACACAGATTTTCTAAACATGCTAGAACGTGAAAGATTAGTCTCAAAAAAGATTTCTAAAACTTCCGCTGTAACTTCCCAAATGGACAATGATGTAGATCCTAACACGGTTCATATTGGTCCTAGTGACCATGTCCCCTGGTTGAATGATCGCAAATGGGCTTACATCAGGATGGAAGGTAAACTATTCGGTGAAGCGCCTGTAAACGTAGAAGTTAAGCTTGAAGTATGGGACAGTCCAAATTCTGCAGGTGTCGTAGTAGATGCTATTAGATGCGCAAAACTGGGGTTAGACAGAGGAATTGGAGGCCCTATAGAGAGTGCTAGCGCCTACTTCATGAAATCACCTCCGAAACAATTCACCGATGACCAAGCCCGTACATTACTAGATAAATTCATAGAGCCAATTTAGGGGGGCATATTGGAGAAGTTATCCATTGCTATGGTTTCTCCTTATGACTTTTCTCACCCTAGCGGAGTTAACACCCACGCAGTTAACCTCTCAAGATATTTGGCATCCCAAGGACACTGCATTGATTTACTCGGTCCTTGCTCTGATTCTTATTATGAGCATGACGCATATGAAGGGATCACTTTCCATTCATTGGGTTCTACAATTCCTTTCCCAATATCCAGCACGGCTGCCCGAATCTCATTAAACCCTAAAGTGTATTTCCAGATCAAATCTATACTTAAAAATCAATTTGATATCGTCCACATACATGAACCTTTCATGCCATTAACATCTTTATCTACTTTGTTATTGTCAAAGTGTCCCAAAATAGGCACATTCCATGCCTATCATGAATATAAAAATAATTACGCAATATTACAAAGCGTAGTATCTCCACTCATGAATTTGATTGATCATGCAATATGTGTGTCTGAAGCTTCGAAATCTTATATACAGCCGTGGATGCACAATTTCACAGGAAACGTCTCTGTAATTGGTAACGGAATAGATACATTAAAGTTCAAAAATAGTATCAAACCCTATATCAACAATACTCCTTTCACCGTCGTATTTATCGGAAGAGACGAACCTCGCAAAGGATTAACACTGCTGCTCAAGGCTCTTGAAAACTTATCGTATTCTAATTATAAATTTAAATTACTTGTTGCTGGATTAAATGATTTGAATTCATACAACAACCTTTTCCCAAACATATTCAAAAGTTTTGAAATCGAATGTCTAGGTTCAGTGCATAATGACTTAATTCCCAATATCCTTCAAACCAGCGACGTAGTGTGCGTACCATCATTAGGAGGGGAGAGTTTCGGTATTGTCCTTCTAGAAGCTCTAGCTAGTAATACACCAGTTATTGCATCAGATATTAAAGGATACTCCCAAATACTTTCCCAGCAGAACTACCCACTAATACCAGTTAATGATGCTTCTGCCCTAGAACATGCATTAGAAAGTCTGATATTGAATCCAGAATTAAGACATAATATGGCTGAATTGGGTACAGATATTGTGCGAAAATATAATTGGACTGCTATAGGTAGCGAAATTGAATCTATTTATTGGAATATGTGCGGACGATAATGTTTGAAACCCTGAATATTAGGCCAATACTGACTAAATATATAGAATTACCTCTTGCTAAATGCATGCATAAATGCGGACTTCGGCCAAATCATATCACCATCATTTCATTGCTAATGTGTTTGTATAGTAGCTATCTTGTAATCTCACAAAATTTATTCTCTGCTGGACTAATATTTTTCTTAGGTTCTGCTCTCGATTTGTTCGACGGTACCTTGTCTAGGCTTACATCAACTTCCACAGAATTTGGAGCATTACTGGATTCTGTAGGAGATCGACTGGGTGAATCTGCATTATTATCAGCAATAATAATGCT
>MDSW01038008.1_pt1 | contig 14583 bp, 16 predicted proteins | sample 811171 | NCBI WGS metagenome assembly MDSW01 (sample SAMN05326641, study PRJNA326480) | marine metagenome | isolation source: seawater | place: Atlantic Ocean: North West | collected 2012 | reverse complement strand
TTCCCCTTTGTTCAGTTGCCGCTGGACAGTTTGGCGCAGTTCTTTGTCAGTCAGGTACCGCAGAATGTATTCGGTCTTGATGATCCGGCCCAGGTTGGTAAAGGCCTTGGTGAGGCGATCGGAGGGTGAACTGTTGGTCAACCGTTGAACGATGACGTGTGCTGGCGCAGTTTTCTGCTTCAGAGAAATGACCACCCGCATCATGTATTCCCATTGCTCCTCAATGATCGACAGATCAGCTGTTTTCGTGAGTAAATGGTTGAGGTCACCGTAATCGACGGATTTGTCGATACGGTATAGCTGCTGATCCTTCAGATCCCGAATACGTGGCATAAAGTAGAAGCCGAGCAAATGACAGAGGGCGAAGACGATTTCAGTATACCCATGCGTATCGGTGGTGTGCTCTCGGATTTTCAGAATCGTGTTGTTTTCCAGCAGACCGTCCAGAACATACAGGGCTTCACGAGGGCTACAGGAAATGATCTTGGTGCTGAACACTGAATATTGATCGGATACGTGGGTGTAGATCCCGATGGCTTTTTCATAGTAGCCGTAATAGCGGGGATAGTATGAAGCCAACAGGCTGTCGGCGCGGATTTTAAAGCGTTGCGCATCTGAAGAGGACAATGTACCGGAGCCATACACCGCACTCAACGGCAGCTCATGGTGTTGATTCACAATTTCAGCACTGGCGTTGATCAGGGTTTCTTCGCGAATATAGTATTGCAGGATATGCCTTAGCATATCGACAGTAACGCCATTGACGCTGTTACTCATGGACACGACGCCCAGGTTTGTGGCTTGTGAAATAATGGCAGCCATCAGGCTTTTGTAAAAGTTTTTGGGCCGTGACTGGTGATGCTGGATAGGGACAAAGTGACGACTGTAATGCGTCATTTGATCCACCTCCATCAGCAGTTGCTCGATGCGTATGCTGGGCATATGCGCATCGATCACCTTTTGCAGTTGGTTGACTTTATCCGGTACGTCCAGCTTGTCGTCACGCTTGAGTTTCAGCCGGCCATTGTGTATCTCGGCGAAATTATCCAGTCCAAAACGCTTTTGCGCTGCTGACACCGCTTCGTGGAACTGGGTTGAAATGGCGGAACGCACTTCGTGTTGCAAAGGCTGCTGTAGCTCGGTATAGACGGTGTGTTTGGTTTCATCCCAGTTGGGCTCGTTCAAGGTCAGATCCCAGAACGACACATGCTGTTTGCTCTGTGGCAAATACAAATCGCCGGAACGCAACGCATCTTTCATCGCGAGAGCAAGACCCATTTCCCAAACATTGCGATTGATGTTGCCGGTTTGATCTTTAAGGCTGCGACGCAGCTCGCGGGGAATGAACGCAGTCGGTGTATTCTCCGGCAGTTTTTTCAGATCGCCGTCATCCAACTGCCGGACGAACTGGATGGCTTTTATCAGTGGCCCAGAACCTTTCGCCACTTCAAACGGTAACCGTATAAAGTCGGAAAAATACTTTCGTAAACTGGGGTAACGGGTCAGCAACAAATCGCAATAGCCGCGTTCTTCCAGGCGTTTAAAAATGTGCAGATCCTCAATGGAGGCCAGCAAGTGTTTCTCGTCAATACGCTGCCATAAGTCATTCTTGTACAACGGCTGTTCATCCGGCCATTCCAGCAAAACATGCGTGGTATCGAGCACGGCGTCGATAGCTTTCTTCTGGCGTTTGCGGAATTCCTTGTGCTTTTTGTCGTGGCTGTTTCTGGTTTGTCGGCACAGTTCCGTCATGTACTGATCGTGCATTTTGACCAGGTTATCCAGCAGGATCTTGCGGGATTCTAACAGGAAGCACACCATCAGGGCATAGCGCTTGTGGTCTTTGAAGCGTTTCATGTCCTTGGCACTGTAGCGCTTGGTCAGTCGATACAGGTAGTGAAGAAAAGCGGTATCAATGACCTTTTCCTCGAATTCATTAATGCCGGTGGCCACCAGATTGTCATAGCGCTCCAAATAGCGTTTCAGCGATGAGATTTTGGCGGCCGGTGGATACTCTTTGAGTTGGTTGAAGTAGGTTCGTTGATTACCGTCCGTGGTTTGCAACAGATCGTCGATGGCACCGCGCAGTTCAGGGGACATCTGATCAAACACCTGCTCAAAAAGCTGAGTGTGGACCTGGTTACAAACACGGATGATCTGCCGTTCGATGGTCGAGGGTCCGGGCAACATAATACGGTTCAACAACAGGTAACATTCTGCCCGGTGAAAAAGTTCATCCGGCAGCAGCCCCTGACGGGCGTGTTCCTCTATCCAGCGATCCAGGTCGGCTTCCACTGTGTCATCAAACCGTTGAAAGCCCAGATACTTGAGGATGTTGTTCCGATGCTCCAATAGTGTCGCCTCCCGTTCGGGCACGTCCACGGTTAGCGTGGGCGGGAGGTCGAGTTGACTGCTCAGGTAGCTGATTACCCGGGGGGATAGATCATGGAGTTGGTTAAGAAACCGGCCATAGAGACGCATGGCGCACAGTTGGATAGCAAATCCCAGACGGTATTGCTTACGGTACTTGTTGACCACCTGGCAATCGCGTCGGCTCAGCGTCCAATCGCGAACCATTTCTTCGTCGGAAAATCGTTGTGGCAGCATTAACGGTTGGTATCGCTGCTGGCTGGTTAAGAACTGCTCTTTGGCTGTCATGGGCTCTCACTTGGGCTTAGTTACGCCAACTACTCCTATAGCGTTGTTTTTATTGATGTTTTTATATTCGTGAGACGCCATTGTCGTATCTAACAATTAGACGGCATTGTATTCACGAATAGACGATATTAAAATAACGAATAGACGAATTACAACAATCAATTAGCCGAGCGCTTATTTTATGTACCCACGTTATTCTGAAATCAATGTCAAAGAAGCGCTAAGCGACACCCCGGTGGTCTTTGTGATGGGGCCTCGCCAAGTCGGTAAAACCACTCTGGTGAAGGCGTTGATTGGTGAGATGGGCGCTGAAAACTGGGAATACATTACCCTGGACGATCAGGCCCAATTCGAAATTGCACAAGCTGATCCCGTCGGGTTCATCCGTAATCTGCCACCGAAACGAATTGCGCTCGATGAGGTTCAGCGCCTGCCTGAACTGTTCGTCTCCATAAAGCAGGCTGTGGATGAACAACGCACGGCAGGTCGCTTTCTCCTGACGGGTTCTGCCAATGCCTTGTTATTGCCCCGGCTATCGGATTCCCTGGCCGGCCGGATGGAGTCGGTTCGCCTGACAACGCTTTCCGAATGTGAGATCCATGGACGACCCCCCAGCTTTTTAAGCAAACTACTGAACCAGGAAGCGCCTTCGGCTCAGGACATTCGTGTGCGGGATCATCTACTGCAACGGTTGATTACGGGGTGTTTCCCCGAGCCTCTGCAACGTGCCAATGAGCGGCGAAGCACCGCTTGGTATCAACAGTACGTCAGTACATTGATCCAGCGGGATATCCGCGATCTGACCCATATCGATCACCCCGATTTGATGGCCAAGTTACTCAAACTCACCGCCTTTTATGCAGGAAAACTGGTTAACCTGACCGAACTGGGCGCTAAACTTGGGCTGGATCGACTGACCATTAAAAAATACATGGCGTTGCTGGAGCAGTTGTTTCTGGTGGAGCAATTGCCGGCCTGGCATTCCAACGAATACAAACGGTTGGTGAAAACGCCCAAACTGCATTCCATTGATACCGGCATGATGTGCGCTGTTCGTGGCCTGAACCGGGAACGCCTGCTGAAGCAGCCCGGTGATTTTGGGTTGGTGCTGGAATCCTTTGTCTACAACGAACTGCGAAAACAGGCAGTATGGATCGAAGAACCGTTGAGTTTCTATCACTACCGGGACAAGGATAAAGTGGAGGTCGATGTGATCATCGAAAACGCCATAGGCGACTGTTTCGCGATCGAAGTCAAAGCAGCTGCGACGTTGAGTGCCAAAGATTTTACCGGCTTGAAACGTTTTCAAAGTGTGGCCGGTGAGCGCTTCAAAATGGGTATCTTGCTCTACGATGGCGATCATACAACGGCTTTTGGTGAAAATCTCTATGCCGTACCACTGGGAGCACTTTGGTCATGAACGAGAACTACACCATCGGCCAATTGGCTGAAGCAGCAAGTGTTAATGTTGAAACCATCCGCTACTACGAACGCCGCGGGTTGATCGCACAACCACCCAAACCAACCGAGGGTTACCGCACTTATTCTAGGGCAACCCTGGCCCGGATCTTATTTATCAAACGCGCCCAGGAATTGGGGTTTACCCTGGAGGAGATCGCTAATCTGCTTGAACTCGGAGAATCACCCTGTCGGGAAGTTCAGGGCATGGCAGCTCAGAAACTTGCCAGCGTACGCGCCAAGCTGGCCGATCTGCGGCGTCTGGAAATCGTCCTCGATGATCTGCTGAACCAGTGCGCCGTCAATCTGGACCAGACCCATTGTCCCATCATCGAGTCCCTTCAACCGGACGACAACAATGCCCCCTGATTTCTTGCTTGACACCGTACTCTGGTACGGCCTTTACACTTACTCCCATCACATACATCAGAGGAGTAAGCCGTGTCCCAGAAAGAATCCAATCTGCCCATTATCGGCGGTGTTATCGCCGCCATCGGCGCGGGCCTTTGCTGCGCCGGGCCCTTCGTCTTGCTGCTGCTCGGTATCAGTGGTTCCTGGATTGGCAATCTGACTCTGTTAGAACCGTACCGCCCCATATTTATCCTGCTGGTATTGGCTTTATTTGGTTTTTCCGGCTGGAAAATCTATCGCCCCATCGAAACCTGTGAGCCCGGCACCGCCTGCGCCGTACCACGAGTACGCAGGCGCCGTCAGGTGATTTTCTGGGTCGCTGCGCTAACCGCACTGGTGCTCATCACCAGTAATTACTGGATCATCTGGTTCGCATGACAACTCTTTTAAGCCTTGAATACTCGGAGAAAACGATGAAAAAAATCACACTATTGCTCTTTTTGACCTTACTTAGCCTGACTGCATTTGCCAAAGAGCAAACCGTCACACTGGAAGTGCCAACCATGAACTGTGTGACCTGTCCGTTTACAGTCAAAAAGGCCTTACAAAATGTTGATGGTGTCAGTAGCGCCGAAGTCACCTTTGAGAACAAGCTGGCTGTTGTCACGTTCGATGACGAAAAAACCTCAGTAAAAGCATTGACCGAAGCCACCACCAACGCAGGTTATCCGTCCAGGGTTAAAGAGTAAAGTGGCCATGGATAACGCCAAGCTTCTGCGCACCGGGGTTATCGGTTCAATCATTGTGGCCTTGTGTTGCTTCACCCCGGTTTTGGTCATTTTGCTGGGTACGGTTGGCCTGTCGGCGTTGACAGGTTACCTGGATTGCGTGCTGTTTCCGGCATTGATCATGTTTCTGGGCATAGCCGGTTACGCCGCTTTTCGTAAACAGCCATCACAACAAAATACGACCCGTTGTAATACTGGCCATAAAGATGGCGGGGAAAACGATGAACAATGATAACGGCCAGAGTGGCGACAGAAGGTGTTCATTATGGAAATGCTAATGCGATTGGTGACACGCGTCGGCGATAAACTTGGCTCATTGGGCGCGCTGGTTTCTGCCATGGGTTGCGCCATGTGCTTCCCGGCCATAGCCAGTCTCGGCGCTGCGGTAGGACTGGGCTTTCTCAGTCAGTGGGAAGGTCTGTTCATTAACACGCTTTTGCCGCTGTTTGCATGGGTCACTCTGGTGCTCAATGGACTTAGCTGGTTAAGCCACAGGCAATGGCACCGCAGTGCGCTCGGTATGATCGGTCCGATATTGCTACTGCTATCCCTTTATCCCTGGTTCCAATATGGCTGGAGCAGTTACGTCACCTATTCAGCGTTAGGTCTGATGGTTGTTGTATCGCTTTGGGATGTTTTTTCACCCGCGAATAAGCGCTGTGATGACGACAGTTGTGCTGTTTAACACCACTAGATAAAACCGACTTACTGTTGAGGAACAAGCATGATCCTACTATCGATACAAGGGATGACCTGCCCAAGCTGCGTCGGTCACGTTAAAGAAGCGCTCGATGCGATCGAAGGCGTGATCAACGTTGAAGTCTCTTATAAAAACGCCAACGCAGCGATCACTGCAAATGCTGGCGTCAGCGTAGCCGATCTCGTCGGCGCTATTGAGGCGCTGGGGTATACGGCTAAAGAAAATACGTCACCGAGCGCCTATGGTGAAAACACAACTACTAGTGATACAGGAGGTAACCGGTCTCAACAGGTGGTGATTATCGGCAGTGGCTCCGCTGCCTTTGCCTGTGCCATCAAGGCCGCCGAAAGGGGTGCCAAAGTCACCCTGATCGAAGGTGCTGATGTCATTGGCGGCTGCTGCGTCAATGTCGGCTGTGTACCCTCCAAGATTCTGATCCGGGCCGCACAACTGGCCCAGCAGCAACGCCACAATCCCTTTGTGGGGCTGGAAAACCATTCGCCTCAACTGAGTCGCGCCTTGTTGACTGAGCAGCAAACCGCGCGCGTCGAGGAGCTGCGTGCAGCCAAATACCAGAATATTCTCGATGCCAACCCGGCACTCCACCTAGTGAAGGGATATGCACGATTTAAAGATGCAAACACATTGATCGTCAGCAAAGACGACGGCACCGAACAGGACCTCCATGCCGACAAGATTCTGATTGCCACCGGTTCAACGCCAACCATTCCCCCCATTGACGGATTGGCCCCCGCGTCTTCACAGAGAATGCCTTACTGGACATCCGATGAGGCGCTGTTTGCCAAGCAACTGCCACAACACCTGGTGGTGATCGGCTCCTCCGTGGTTGCCCTGGAAATAGCCCAGGCCTATCGCCGTTTGGGTAGCGAAGTGACTGTGCTGGCACGCCACACCCTTTTGTACCGGGAAGATCCCCTGCTGGGAGAAAAGCTGGCCGAATGCTTCGAGAAAGAAGGTATACGTGTCCTCAATCACACCCAGGTGACACAAGTTTCCCACGATGGGCGGCAGTTCACCCTGGAAACCCATTCTTTGAACACCGGGGCCAACACCTTGCACGGCGACAAACTGTTGATCAGCACTGGGCGTCACGCCAATACCGAGAAGCTGAATCTGGAAGTGGTTGGCGTCAAGACGGAGCAAAATGGCGAAGTCATCGTCAATGAGCGCATGGAAACGAATGTTCCGGGCATTTATGCGGCTGGTGACTGCTCCAATATGCCCCAGTTCGTGTATGTCGCCGCGGCAGCAGGTAGCCGTGCCGGCACCAATATGATGGGCGGAGAAGCCAGACTGGATCTGTCCACCATGCCGGCAGTGATCTTTACCGATCCCCAGGTGGCTACCGTCGGCCTGACGGAACAGCAAGCCAACGCCCAAGGCATTGCAACCGACAGTCGTGTGCTGGACATGGAAAACGTGCCCCGCGCCTTGGCAAACTTTGAAACCGACGGATTTATTAAGCTTGTTGTAGAAAAGGCCAGTGGATGCCTGATCGGAGCACAAATTCTGGCCCACGAAGGAGGAGAACTGATCCAGAGCGCAGCCTTGGCAATCCGTAACCACATGACGGTAACCGAGCTGGCCGATCAATTGTTCCCTTACCTGACGATGGTCGAAAGTTTGAAACTCTGTGCTCAGACCTTTAATAAGGATGTCAAAGAACTCTCCTGTTGCGCCGGGTGAATGAACACGCTATGGGAGCGTCCCCACCGGCGGCCAGCGACCGAAACAGCTATATAGGTTGTGAGGTGCTGCAAGGGTACCAATTTGCCGTTCCGTAGATACCAAGCAGATTACAACCCGTGGTCTGGCGGAACCACATGAACAGAGACGTTATTCTGATGGCAAACCAGAACACACGAGCATGTAACCAAAAGGAAACTGGCATCTCGCATCCTTTTGAAGTGATCCCCGATTTTGTTGCCTTTATGGAGGCCGATGGGCAAGCGCTTGAATTTCCATTAACGATCTCGCAACTGGCGAAAACCGCGCAAACCACCATGTATACCGTGCGGCTGGTTTGATCCTGGATACTAAACCTTACTCTATGCTATCCACGCACCGGATAGTTGGGACTTAGTGGTTGGACAGGTTTTGCAAAATTCCACACTGATCGACAGTTCGATCCTCAGTACAGGCATGCTGCAATGCCTGAAGCTGGAGTCGCAGTGATTCGAGTTCGGCGATACGCCTCTTCACTTCCTCCAAATGGCGCCCAATCATCTGATTGACCTGATCGCATTGGGCCGAAGGCGTGTCTTGGAGCTGTAATAGTTGTCGAATATCACAGAGTGGCAGATTCAAACTGCGGCAATGCTTGATAAACAGCAGTCTTTGGACTGCGGCCTGATTGTAGAGGCGAAAATTCCCTCCACTGCGTGCACTTGATGCAATCAGGCCTTCTTTTTCGTAGTAGCGAATAGCTTGGATGGAACAATCCGTTAGTTTTGCTAGTTCACCGATTTTCATTCTGCATCCTGTCGATCTTGACTCTATAGTGGCTATAGAGTTTACATTATATCCATTGAGAGATACCAGAAGGCTTTGAAATGACCGAAAAAAATTGTTGCGGGTCCGATGTGACGGTCATAACTGACAACAAGTTGACTACAACCGAAGAAAAACCCTCAATAGAATCAGGGGGTTATATCTCCGAGTTTTCAGTTCCTAAAATGGATTGCGCCTCCGAAGAGCGCATGATTCGCCTGGCGCTTGACGCAGTTCAGCAATCCATTGCGCTGGAGTTTGACATTCCTGCACGCCAGGTTCGGGTATTTCATAGCAATGCGGTTGAGGAGATTATCACCGCGCTAGAATCGTTGGGTCTGGGCGCCACATTAATATCTTCACAAAAGATCGATAACGAAGCGCTATCTCAAGCTCATGCCTCAGCATCTGATATGGAAAAGAAGGATGCCGCGGTGCTCAAAATATTGTTGGCGATCAATGCCTTGATGTTTGTGGTGGAGTTTTCAGTTGGTTGGGTAGCGCAGTCTACCGGCCTGATCGCCGACTCACTGGATATGTTCGCGGATGCCGCCGTGTATGGACTGGCCCTTTATGCCGTTGGTCGCAGCAGCTTCTTGAAAGTGCGCGCCGCCCATTTCTCGGGTTGGTTGCAAATGCTGCTGGCCTTTGGTGCGTTATTGGAAGTGGGAAGACGTTTCTGGTTTGGCAGTGAGCCGGTATCTACGTTGATGATGAGCTTCGGATTGATTGCTTTAGCGGCAAACGTCTACTGTCTGATACTGATCGGCAAAAACAAGGACGGTGGTGCCCATATGAAAGCAAGTTGGATCTTCTCGGCCAATGATGTAATCGCCAATACTGGTGTTATTCTCGCGGGGGCTTTAGTTGCCTGGACAGGTTCACCCTATCCTGACTTGGTGATTGGGTTGTTGATTGGGCTGATTGTGTTAAACGGTGCCCGTATTATTCTCCGTTTAAAAGCCTGACTGGAGTGCTCCATGAACAATAAAAAATCAGGCGGTGTATGGGTTTGGCATATAGTTGCTGTGTCTTTGCTGTTGCTTGATCAAATAACAAAGTATTGGGTTGAAAAAATGCTTGTTCTGGGCGAAGCGGTACCCATTACCGAAATGTTTAACCTGGTGCACCGGCATAACAAAGGTGCCGCTTTCAGCTTCTTAGCCAATGCGGGTGGTTGGCAGCGCTATTTCTTTATTAGCTTGGCAATCGGAATTTCGTGCTGGCTGGTGTTTGCTATTCAACGATCAACGGCTCGAACAGAGACCCTTGGATATTCATTCATTCTTGGCGGTGCTTTAGGAAACTTGTTCGACCGCTTATTCCGAGGGGCGGTCGTAGATTTCCTGGATATCTATTGGAAGAGCCATCATTGGCCTGCATTTAATGTCGCTGATATTGCCATTGTATGTGGTGCGGGCGTTCTGCTTGCTTCTATAACGAAAGAAGTCAGAACCTCTTGAACCTGCTCATTATCTTTGGAGAGAAAACCACATGAAGTTTATCTATACACTACTATTCATTTGCTGCTTTTACCTCACCAATGCGAGTGCAAGTGACCTTTTGCCCAAAAAGATCACGGTCTATAAAAACCCTGAATGCGGCTGTTGCGTAAAATGGGTAGAGTATCTGGAAGATTATGGTTATGAGGTTAATCAACACAATGTTCGCGATGTCTACGAAATCAAACGAAAGCTGGGCGTGCCCCTGGAACTCTCTGCATGCCATACAGCGGTGATTGATAACTATATCGTCGAGGGGCACATAACCCATCGTGACATCAAACGACTGTTGCTTTTCAGGCCCGATGTCAAGGGAATCGCGGTTCCGGGAATGCCCATAGGTACACCGGGCATGGAAAGGGGCGATAAAAAGGAACCCTACAAAGTATTCTCATTTGACGAGAAAGGCGATGTAAAAGTATTTGTTGATCATCCTTAGCTGGTTGATGTTAAAGGATATATGCCATATTCAATAGAGTTAAGCGCGCTGAAGCGAGCGATGATAGAAGGCTATGGAACTTCGCGAAAATTTGATAGTCTATGGCTCGCTGTACTTAAAACCGAAACCCTTAACGAGAAGAAGCCAGCCCGACTCATGATCCGCCGCGCCATTTCATACCTATTGATCACCCTGATTGCGCTGCAGTCAGTGGTCGCCATGGCGGACGCTCACCAGCTTCATCAAACCGGGACAGAACACCTGGAATTCGAACATTCACATCAGCCCGGTGATACCGAAAGCGACAAGCAGCTCAGCAAACAGGCATCCGAAAAATCGGGCCAGCCTTTGTACGACTGCCACCATTGCTGCCATTGCCACGGCCATGGCTCCATGGTTTTAGCCGTAGCAGCTTCACAGCTGACCGCTTTGTTTTCAGGTCACCAGAAAGTTCCCTACCGCGCCAACCTCACCATGGGTATTCCCCCGACGCTATTTCGCCCTCCGATCGCCTGATGGTGCTGTAAAAGCATGTCATCAGGCGCTGTAGCCGTTGGTTACAGCGGAACAAGGTAGTTAATTTTAGGGTGAAACACCATGAAACCTATCATTATTGGGCTCGCCTTGAGCCTTACGTACATCAATGCGGCTCAGGCAGGGAATCTCTTGCCTGAAATTGAGATCGTCAACACCGACAATCAACGCTGGCACTTTCGCCAGGTTCTCGTGAACCATATCGGCACGGAGTTAACCGTCTCAGGGCGACTGAATGCGTCGACTCGATACGGCCTCCCTCACGGTCATGTGGATATTGCCGCCTGGTCCGCTGATAACACCTTGATCGCGGAAACAACCACCGATTACTCGCCGCGTCTTCTTACCAAGCGAGCATCCCAAAAAGGTGGCGTGCGATTTTCTGCGAAGTTCCCCCCGCTGCCGGCGGATGCGCGGATAAAGGTGGCCTTTCACCGGGATGAACCCCAAAAACCACAGAATCCGGTGCACGATCAAACCGTTGCACGCTGAATTTCAGGAGCATCATGATGAAACGAAGTTACTGGCCCGGACGGGCTTTACTGGGCATGGCTGTGCTTTTCCTGCCCGTGCTTGGATATGCGGAAGTCTCCAGTTGGAACACCTGGTTGGCATCCCAGGTTCAACAACACCCCGATGTGCGCGCTGCCCGCGAGCAATTGCTGGGTTCTAACGCCAGCGCCGAAGCAGCAGAGCAGCCACTCTACAATCCGGAACTTTCCACCGAGCTGGAACGCAGCGGCGAGGAAGACAACTATCAAGTTGGCGTTCAACAGACCATTGACTGGTGGGACAGACGCGGCGCACGGCAGCATCAATCGGGCTTTATGCGAATTGCCGCCCAAGCACAATATCAGCAACAGGTGCTAAACCACACTGCCCAGGCAATTGCTGCCCTGGTGGAGTGGGATGCCGCCAAGCGCGCTGCGTCTATTGCACAATCGCAACAGCAGCAACTTAACACCTTGCTCGGACTGTTGGAGAAGCGGCAGCGGGCAGGTGATCTGGGCAGCATTGATGCCGAACTCACCTTTCTGTCCCTGTCGCAACTGTTGGCCCAGGTCGCGGAGGTAGAAGCGACGTTGCAAAAAGCAGAGAGCAAAGTTCATGAGTTGCTCCCGGAATGGTCCCCGGAAAGGGGTGCAGTCCCCGATAGCTTCTGGCCTTCTCAGCCCGACTCGACGACAGATCAGGAGCTGCTGAAGCACCCGGCCATTGCCAGTGCCCATGCCCGCTGGCAGTCGCTTAAGGAAGAAGCCAAAGTGGCAAGGCGCACTGCTCGGGCGGAGCCCACGGTAGGGCTCAATGCCGGTCGTGATGAAGGCGAAAGCGTTGTGGGGCTAACGCTCTCCATCCCGCTGAATGTGCGCAACAATTTCAGCGCAGAGACTCGTGCCGCCGAGCAGGCAGCACTGGAGGCTGAAGCTCGATTCCAATCTACTTACCGCAAACAACGTTTCGACTGGAGTGCCGCCCACGCGGCCTGGCAGCGCTATGAACAACAATACCGCCGCTGGCAAACGGTGGCTCAGGGTCGGGTCGAGAACAGCGCCGAACTGCTGCAACGGCAATGGCGCACGGGTGATCTGTCCACCACTGATTATCTGCTGGCCTTGAATCAACGCGCCGAAAGCCTGCTGGCAGGCATTGAGCTGGAAAAACAAACCCGGCTCGCGCTCACTGATGTACTTCAGCAATCGGGCCGCCTGATCAGCGCAACAAAGCCATCGACAGCGTCAACGAATTAAACAGGAATGAGAAACATGAATAAAACACTGGTAGCCATTTTGATTGCGTGGCTTGCGACCGCTAACGCAAGCCACGCCAAAGAATCTGAGTCTAAGCATGCGCGTGAGCATGGGCAGGAAAAAGCGACAACAGCGGCCCCCCATAGCGAACACGATAATCATGAAGAGCATGATGCGCATCAGCCTGACACCGAGCACGGCCACGCAGATCACGGCGATGAAGATCATGACGAACACAGCGCCCACGACGAGCACAATTCCGAATCAGAACACGGGCATGAAGAGCACAGCGAGGGCGCACATGGTGAGCACGATAATCATGGTGGGCATGGAGGTCACGAAGAAGCTGCTTCCGCGTCACTGGACCCGGCACAAATGACCTTGGCCGATATTCAGGTAATCCCACTGACTCCCAGAAAGGTTGATTATCAGCTTTACGCACCCGGGGAGATACTGTCCAACGGTTACACCAGTTACCGGGTATCGCCCCGGGTGCCCTCCGTGGTGCTGCACCGCCATGTCGCCCTGGGCGATCACGTCGAACAGGGTCAGCCGCTGGTTACTCTGTTCAGTGAAGCAGTGGCGCAAGCACAGGCCAATTACCGCACGGCCTGGCCCGAATGGCAGAGAGTACAGGAGCTTGGGCGCAAAACCGTGGGTGAACAGCGTTATATTGCTGCCAAAACCAACCTGGAGGCGGCCCGGGCAACGCTGTTAGCCTATGGCCTGTCCACCGCAGACCTGCAACCACTAGTAGCGTCACAGCAATCCCTGGCCTTGGGGGAATATACCTTGCGTGCCCAAATCGACGGTGCGGTGCTGAGCGATGCTTTCGAGCAGGGGCAACGGATTGAGGCGGGCGAACCTTTGATTGCGCTGGCCAATGAAAAGCAGCTCTGGGTAGAAGCTCATCTGCCCGCCAATCTGTCCCTGAGTCTGGGCGAGGGGACGCCAGCGGAAGTCGTGACAGGTGATGTGCGCGTTAAAGCGTCGGTCACTCAGGAGGCACACACCATCGATCCCATCACCCGTACCCGTACCGTGCGCCTGTTGGTCAATAATCCGGAACATCGCCTGCACCCGGGCCAGTTCGCCGAGGTGTATTTCCGATTCCAGACTAAAAGACCCGTGCTAGCGGTACCCGAAACCGCACTGATGCGCGGAGCGGACGGAGATTGGACGGTGTTCGTGGAAGACCAACCCGGCGAGTTCCAGCCAGTGGAGGTGGAGTTGGGTCGAGCACTCGGGCCGCTACGTGAAATTAGCGGTGTCGGTCCGGGGGCGCGTATTGTCACACAGGGCGCTTTCTTTGTTGCCTCCCAGATCGCCAAGGGCGGTTTTGATCCCCACAACCACTAAGCAGTAGGAGACCCCATGTTTAACCGAATTATCGATTGGGCGGTCATCAACCGGTTGCTGGTGGTGATAGCCCTGATCACATTAACGGTCAGTGCCGTTTTTATTATTCCCAAACTGAATCTGGATGCCTTTCCGGATGTCACCAACGTGCAGGTATCTGTCAATACCGAAGCACCGGGGCTGGCTGCCGAAGAGGTGGAACAGCTTATTACCTACCCCATCGAGGCTGTGATGTACGCCCTCCCGGATGTGGAAGAGGTGCGTTCCATCTCCAAAACCGGCCTGTCCGGCGTCACCGTAGTCTTTAAAGAAGGCACGGATATCTATTTTGCCCGGCAACTGGTCTTTGAACGGCTTCAGGCTGCCAGGGAGCTGATCCCAGATGGCGTCGGCACGCCGGAAATGGGCCCGAATACTTCCGGCCTGGGTCAGGTCTATCAGTATCTGCTGGTGGCCGAACCCGATGCCGGTTTCGATGCCATGGCATTGCGCAGTTTGAACGACTGGGTGGTGAAGCTGCTATTGATCCCGGCCG